>Ga0307517_10000770_pt1 | contig 55093 bp, 59 predicted proteins | sample 23_EM_MG_FD_194515 | JGI IMG/M metagenome (GOLD analysis project Ga0307517, IMG submission 194515) | Populus trichocarpa ectomycorrhiza microbial communities from riparian zone in the Pacific Northwest, United States - 23_EM | ecosystem: Host-associated > Plants > Roots > Unclassified | place... | reverse complement strand
ACCCAGAGATATTTAACATAGGTAGAGAGTCTACGCTATGGAAAGGAGATAAACCAGGAAAGGCGTTGATGAAGGAGTTTTCTGGTCATGTGATGAAAAATTTGATAAACTTTCCAGTTAGGTTGGGAGTTTTTCCTTTTACGAGAGACGGTGATTTAAGGTCATAAATTGTTTGTAACCTTTAAGGGGAATGATGGATGAAGGTGATAAGGTTATTATCGTTTATTTGTTTTATGTAGGCGGTGATGAAGTTTTTTATGTTTTTAGGGTTTTCTAGGCCATACTTTAGGGTGCTTGCCGGGATTTTCCCATAATAAATCCAGGGATTTAACAAAAAAAAAAATTATGCGACGATGGGAAAATACTCACTTCTCACTTCCACCAAACTCGACAAACATCAAATTATTACATTGACTCCAATCATGACCAAAGTTCACTACATGTCCTATATCCCACATCCATCTGAATTCCATCAGTAGGCCAGCACCCCAGGTAGGCAATCCTGACTTCCCTGCGAGGCTTCATATCATGCCTGACTCCATGGAGTCGAGTGAGCCAAATCCCCTAGTGTGAAAACTGAACTGGAGAATGGGCAGCATGATACCCCACTCCAGGGGATTGAACAAATCACCTTAATGAGGGGGCAATCTGAACGGCTGTAGACATGAAACCGTACCACCAGGTAGGCTCTCCCAATCAGTAACACAGGTGACCGAATCTTGCTGCTCCACTAGTGCTAAATCATTAGGTTATAAATATTCTTCCCCACCACCAATCGCAAAATGGCTTGTAGGACTAACAGACAAGTGCCTCTGGAGTAGCTCAATTCAGACTATAGCCTATCCCGAACCTGAGATGGAGGCTGAAGGAAAAGAGCATATGGAACCAGTCTGTCCCAGTGACGATAGTAGCTGTCATGAGTACCAGATTATACATTTGGATGAGACCGAACCGGATATCAAACTAAACCTGAAGTAGTAAACCCTGGTAGTGTGGATGAGACTACACCTAGAGGTTGCTGTGGGCCACAATCAGTTGAGACCCAGACAAAGAATCGTCCAAGAGCTGTGCGAACTTCGATAAACCCTGGTTCACAGAAGGGGGCAATTGTACAACAGATGCCCGCAGCCTCTCTGACCATAACTCCCTGTAGGACCTTGGTTCCCGCAACTTTCCCATCCTCAAGCATAGCACAGTATTCGTCCCCACTTGGCATTCCTAGCAAACACTATCTGATATTAGAGGCTCGATTCCACTAGAGAGCTGAGTACAAAAGGCATAGTATGTGCTTGGTAACTAATTAATTTGTAGCAAAAGCAGGTGACTGGGGTTGAGGGGGAAATACTAGGCATAGGAAATGATCTGATGCTTCAGTATACGCTTTATGTTAACCCACTCCCAAACCCAGTTGCTTTGCCATCTAAGATGCTTACTGTTAGGAGGCACGCACAAGATGAGATTCCAGATGCCGTAAATATTGTACCATCCTCGAAGCGTATACATATTGTAAGACTGAGGTCACAAAGATAAAGCGTAATGTACTAATTACGAAAGAGATGTCAAAAATCTTCTGGCCTGCAATTGCATTTCATGTATTAAATAAAAAATCTCGCAAGAGAATTATACACACTACTGGACGATCCCACTGCGATCACTCAGAGCTTGCAATGCCTTCCTATAGATAACAGGTTCTTATGGTCCTCAAATGGGTATGATGTGGGTATCTGCCCGTCACCCTTCAACCAACCAGGATTTCCAATTAAGGCAGATTATAACCTGGATGCAGCCTATCATATTATTCTGATTCCTAGCAGCTCAGATTGCTGACGCCATCTATTGTAAGTATTGGAATTGCAAGAGAACACCTGGGATGCTCAACCAGGAATTCATCAATCGTGTCAATGGTACGATGATTTGTCTCACTTGCACTATCCTGTTCTATTGACTATGTGCATATATCGACTTGGGCTGTATCAGGATTATCGGAACTTCAAGCCTGAATCAGTAGGAAGTAAGAGTCCCTCAATGACCCACAGGTCCTTGGATTTTATTTGGATGACCCAATCAAGCTTTCCAGACTATTCAATACCATATAAGAACACCACACTGGCTAAACTACAGCCAACGCAGCACCATAGACTCCGGAATCTGCGTGAAATGATCACAAACAGGATCCAGCAAAATCATTCTATGATGCAGGAATGGTGGAAAGTATTTGCTCACAATCATAAAGGAGTTTGTGCTGAACTGAAGTGTCAGCTATCAAGCAGGAATTCAAAACTATCAGAAAAGGTTGAACATGTGCCTGAGGTGCGGGCGCCGTTTCCGGACCGATCCGATGTTGGTTTTTCCCTCCTGTGCGTCTCGACCATCCAGACACCTTTTCCCACCCCTGTTGCGTTCTACTGCCACCTCATATCACCCCCTCTTCTACCCCCTCATATCTCCCGTCCCCACGTCCCTTATCCTGCCTTCCATCTTGTCAGAGTCTGGAGGGCTCCCTCAGATGCCCCCTTTTACTTTCGGTTCCCAATGTGCTCTGAACACCATGACTGCCACGCTTTTGAAAGAGCCCATTACCAATAGCCTACTACCACTAGTAGTCACATGCATAATTTTGGTTTTTAAATGAAGTTTCTATGTCTATGTTTATGGGTATGTGCTCTACGAGTACATGTGTGATGACGCCCTACTAGAATCTCCGTCCGTGAGCGATGCAGCATCGCTTAAAGTGCCTTTGTCGCTTCTGATCTGGCTCATTTATATAGATAGTGACAGGAGAGATGCAGCCCAGCTCTGGGCTACGTCACTCCGCAATTTTATTGAGCTATACAGAAAAATACTCCCTGCTGTGTAATTCTAACAGATTTCGGTAAACGTGCGTAGATCAATCCGGCTAGTGAGAAGCCAGCGCTGGTCTGTCTCCGGTATGAGATGCGCCAGGCCTAAGATAGTGCCGATATCCACAATTGTCAGCGCTCGGATATCGTCTCGGAGCTCAACGGTCGCCAGTATGTGTAATTCCGACAGATGTCCTGTGACTACCATGCTCACCAATCGAACCCTGGCGAGGGGACAGACCATCTCTTACTGCATATAGCACTAACTGATTTTGAACAGCGCTATGAGCCGTGCAAGGAGACGACCCCTATGTGCGCTATATATATGCTCACCACCTGCCTGTATCCAAACGCAATCATTCCGACTAGTCTGGCTACGGAAGAGCTGAGAACCCATTCACCAGGCCCTGTGGATGTGATAAACACTTAGCTCCTGGAACACAAGAACTAGGATCTTGAGTTGGGTCCGTAGTTCCACTGGCAAAGTTCGAAGTATCGCCAGATTCCCAGGCAGTCGGCACTCGCAAGGCAGGCTCAGTTGGCTATATCGTATCAATTCCCTCCAAATTCTCTCCAGGGATATATCGCATGTGCTGCCAAAATCATTGACGTTGTGGATATTATCACGAAGTCCCTTCAGAATCCTATGATGATCTGGTGGGGCTGGTGCAGGTCTCGTCTTCTCTACATGTTCTACTACCTCAGTTGGCAAATCAGCTCCTGCACTGGAAAGGAATTCCAAGTTCAATAGTCACATCTGAATCGCATCTAGTCAACCGTAGCTGCCCAGGATCTGTCATGCTGCGTCAATGGTATTTGAGTGTCGCTATGCACTCTTGATTTCTTCCTTATGTGCGAGCTCTCAATACTCGGTAGAATACATGGGAATATTTCCAAACAGGTAGATGTGATGACGAAAGTGACTTATTAGATGCATCTGAAGAAAGTGTAAATTAGATTCGGCATGGGTCATTTCCATAGGTAGGATGTTCTCTTCTTCACAATTGTCATCAGTGATCTGACACCTTTGGGATGGGGGCACTCACTCTGTCATCAGGCCTGTCAGATGGCTCACGTCCTTGTTCCGCTCGTCTACCTTGTCTTGGGTCCATTTGGATATGCAAAACTCCAAGAACATGTCCTGCGTCTGGTGGAACTACGTCGCATATTCTTCCATATTAGATTTAGTCTGTGGTGTGTGACTCCAGTATTGAGCCATCATGGTGAAGTTGCGCAGTGACCTGACACAGGTAAGCGCACATCTGAAGGGTTGCACCTCCGTACTATCATGCTGTCTCAACGCCACAGCAAGAACTCCGAACAAACAATGACGAAGATTCCTCATCTCTTTTCCTTGTCACTGCATAACCTCCCTGTAGCCCTTTTGTGGGACAAAGAATCCTTTGTAAATGGGCAAAGCTTTGGAGCCGTCATCAAAGGGCTGCTGTCGTGCATGTTTTTTCAGAAATCCCTGAATCCAGTCCATCATAGGCATGAAGAGTCCTAGATATATTATATACAGCATATCCGGCTTGTCCAGATCAGGAGTGGACAATCTCATGAGTCCTTGAAAAACATTGTGCTGGGTCTTCATACATTGAGTTTCAATCGGGTAGCAAGCGTGAGCAGGGTCGTAGTGCTCGGAATTGAGGGATGGGGTTTCACATTCATAGCATTCGTGTTTTGCGTAATCTCTAGCATGATGGTAGCCGGCCCAGCTTCCTAAAGCATCTGGAGGCACCTCACATTTTGGACAATTGTTGGATTTGACCCTGTGTAGGGGAAGGTTTTCCATATGGTCAGCACTTCCCACTCTGACATTATCGGGAAGCATCTCAGGATCTTGCCATCAGCACTAGGATAGGGGTGCCCTCCCATGCTGGACAGCTCAATGGCGCAAAACTGAGTTCCTATACGCCACTGAGTGTGTTAGCATTTATCAGTCTCGGGAGTTTGTCTGCCCTGGAGGAGTTTGCGAGGTTTGGTGGAATGGGTAAGAGCCCAAGCAGCACCATCGCGAGTCAGCGAGGTCTGGTACATATTGTCGACGGAATATTTCCGATCAGCACATAAACTGACCATGCTTTCTGATCTGCGGAGAAGTTGGTGAGATTCTTCTGATCTGATGTTAGGTGGTAGGTTCGGCATGAGGTATTCCGACAGCTAGGACCTTAATCGTAATCATATCGGAGAACTCGTTAAGAAGACACGAGTGATGTAGGCTAGATATAATAATTCACTTCTGTATAGATAGTCGAAGTATTGGTAACGATATAAAAGGGGAGATAACTTATTATATTGATAAGATCTCTTCTTGGTGCTTGTTGTGTTTAAAAGCGGCAAAGATGCTTCGATATTTATATTCCGCGTCTGAACAATCACGGTATACATGCTAATTCTATACTAATTAAGTATCTTGCCCGCAACTCTGCGAACTTCACCTGAGTGCGAACACTCATAGACCCTGAAAACTCTCTACCAGACCTTTTGGTCCCATGGTCAACTTATCGGTCTGCGCGTCTGTTATCCCTGATGGTGTGGAGACCACGTCAGGTGTCAGCTCATCCGTTTATCCGTTGACAACAATGGTTACCAATTATCTTGACCCCGTGCTCATCGAGGGTAGTCTAACTTGCTGGACCGAAGATGGCCATTCTTCGTTGGTTGGTTGCGTCGAGAATTCGACATGCGACTGCATGTCGTATTCTGGTCTTCCGGCATTATACGACTTGTCCTTGGGATCGTACCTATGGGCTTCTTCCCTCGGACTCCATCTTTTACCAACTTGTCCTCTGTGGATGCACCCAATCCACTTGCGGGCATAGTTACCTCCTTCATGCTCGACACAACTTTGTAGGTACGAGGTGACTAACTTTCGTGCGAAACATCCCGTTACCTTCGACCTACCTTTCCGACTGTCTGTCTTCAAGTGTCTGTATCCTTATGCGCCGTCGTCCGATTCACCTGCATGCACTTGCATAAGGTGCCCGAAGGCCTCCCCCCATATATCCTGCGAACAGGGTCCGGTCCGATGGACGGCCATGATGTATACGGTGTTATAAGATGTGTTCCATTGATAGTAGTCTTTAGTGTTGGGACGCAACTAGACAGGGGGCCAGTGATGACGCGCCGTCCGAACGCCGGAGCTGAAGGGGGGTGTTATCTTTTTCCTTCAAAGTTCGAGCATGTCAAGGGAGGGTAACTTTGCACTGTAAATCCTTACGGGGAGTCCGTGCGCCTAACATGAGCTCCCCTCTTCGAAGTGTTCGTCCCGAATACTCTAGATCTATTATACAATCTATCTTCAACTTCGAGCTCCACATAGTAGGCGTAAAAACCACCAGCGTTAATTTGTCCACCAATGGAAAATCTTTCTTATGTTACTCGACCTCTCTCGGGCCAGGCATCTCCGGGTTCTCTCTAGGAAAGCTTTCCACCTCTTCTTGCGCGTTCTTCATACCTTCGGGTGGTTCCCAAGTATTGTCATCCTCCGCGCAGCCCTTCCATTTCACCAAATACCGAAGCTGTTTCATCGGTTTATTCCTTCCTTGAACCTTTCACGTGGATGAAATGATCTCACTCTTGATGATCTTTTCTACCTCCCATTCTAAATCTCCCTCGAGGTCTTCGGGATCTCGTGGGGGTTGCTCGCGATTCAGTCGCTTCGAGGCTCGGTAGGGTTCTAATAGCGAAACGTGAAACACTGGATGAATTTTCCACCGTGGCGATATTTCTAACTTGTAGGCCCGACTTGAACTTCTTTTCTAAGACTTTCAACGGGCCATACGGTTTCAGACTCAGCTTCTTCGACGGTCGTTTGGTAGGTATGTTTTTCGCATTCTACATAACCAAGTCGCCAACCTCGATGCTGGGTTGTTCCGTTGCTTCTCGGTCGTGGTATTTCTTCATCCATTCCTGTGTGTTTTCCAAAGTTTGCTTCGCTTGTCGATGTATGTCCTGCATCCAGTGCGCATACATTGTCGCCCCGGGGTTCTGAGCTTCTCTTTCTTTTATCCATTCTGTCTGTGGATGAAAGCCATAGTTGGCGAAGAATGGGGTCATGTTCTGTGCATTGGTAGCCGAGTTGTTGTAGGCATGTTCTGCTAATGGCAATAGTTGATACCAGTCGTTTTGATCATAATTGGCAGATGTTCGTAAGTAACCTTCCAACACTTGGTTGGTTCTCTCCGTTTGTCGGTCAGTTTGAGGGTGGTACGCCGTTGACATGCGTCTCTTAACTCCTAGCATTTTGCACAATGATTCCCAAAATTCGCCAGAAAGCTTCGCGTCCATATCCGATATAATCTCGGTCCGTAATCTGTGAACTTTCCAGACTTCCCAAAGGAAGGTATCCGCAACATCTTTTGCGGTCGCCTTTTCGTGGAGTTCGATAAAATGAGCCATCATGGTGAACCAGTCTACTACTACCATGATCTGGGTCTTGCCCTGCGATTCGGGTAGTTGTGTGATGAAGTCCATCGATATGGAGGACCCGGCGGCATAGGGTACTTCTAAGGGTTGAAGTATTCCGTACTTAGCATGCCGTGGGAATTTACTGTGGTGTCATTCGTCGCACTATCGTACGTAGTCTCTGATCCGTTGTGCGCGTCCTTTCCAGGAGATATCCCTTGTTACTATCTCAATCGTTTTTTCCTGTCTGAAGTGCCCTGCTACTATTGAGTCGTGACAGCCTTGGGCTATCTCGGTGTGAAGAGCTTCGTTTTCAGGCATGTACAAACGATTTTTGTAATATAGTAACCCGTCCTTCTCTATCCATTCGTCCGGCATCTTCTTTCCACCTTCTGTTAACATAACAAGTTCACGGCCTCTGTTCTGCCACGTCTCGTCCTCCTTTCCAGCCATCCTAATCTTGTCTAGAAATGCATCGTTCATTGTTTGCGTCAGGGCTGCATTGAGGTGAGCGCTTGATAAGATTTCTCTTTCTTTCGTCAACTGAGGGTGATAACCTATATCTGCCGAGCTAAAGAATTCGTTGTTGTCTGTATCTGCGTGAAGGAAACATATTTTGACTCCTTCTTCTTTAGCCGGAATCGATCGCTTGAGGTTTAAATCACTTGACCCAAAACCCGATCTCCCTCGCTCGGTTGCCCCCAGATCGTCTACCCCCATTGCGTCCGCGTTGGCAACCTTTTCTATTATGAGTTGCGCTATCCAATCTCCTGCCTTGAATACGCAGTCTGCCTCGCCATGATTACGAAGTATGACCTTAACTTCTCCTGTGTAATCCGCACCTATTACACCACCTCTCACTGCTATTCCCATCTTGCTAGCCATACCACTTCTCGCGGCTAGCATTCAATAGGTTCCTTCAGCCAATCCTATCGCAATACCCGTTTCAACCATTGTCTGTCCTTTTGCTGGTACTAGTCCGTTTGTCAGGACATAGATGTCATGACCAGCCGCAAACCTTCATCCTTGCGTTGGGATTATTGCCTTGTCCGAAAGCTTCATTATTCGCAGGCTGGTTGGTTCGCGTTTTTCCAGGGTGAGGGCCGTCTCTGCGTTTTGCTTCGGATGAATTATCGAAATTTGAAAATGTTGGCTTTTCAAAATTGACTGTTCGCTGTGACGAGCTCCCTCCTCAGGACGGTACTCCGGCCGTCGACTCAACGCGTTGGGTTTCCCGCCCCTGCTTCCTGGTCGATAGAATATTTTGAAGTTATAATTCGTCAACTCCTGTGCCCATCCAATTTGCCGCTGGTTCCAGACTTTTTTGGTTAAAAAGGACTGTAGATTTTTGTGGTCGGTATATACCGTCACGGCTCTTCTTCTCGCCAGAGGGATCTTTTCCATTCTTTAAACGCCTTCATTATCGCGAGTAATTCTTTGTAAGGTATCTTGTAATTTCTTTCAGCGCTGTTTAGTTTTCGAGAATGGAAAGCCACTGGGTGAAGCCGTCTCCCCTGGTATTGAGATAGTAAACATCCAAGCGCAAAGTCGCTTGTGTCCGTCTCAACCACCGGTCTTCTTCCTGGGTAGAAATGCGATAAAATTGGTGCCGTTGTAAACCTCCTTTTCCACTCCTCAAACGCCTCTTCCTGCTCTCTCCCCCAGCGAAAATCCTTTGGGTTCCCTTTCAACATCTCAGTTATTGGCTTGCAAACCTTTGAGAAATCCTTGATGAATCGTCCATAAAAATTTGCGAATCCAATGCCAAATTGGACTTCCTTAACCGATCTTGGGTGTGCCCAATTTTGGACGGTTTTCACTTTTCTATCACTCATCGTGACTCCACTTGTCTTGACAATGTATTCTAAGAATTCGACCTCATCTTGGTGGAACACCGACTTCTTCAACGAGACTGCCAAGTCCTGCTGTTCGAGTCGGTCACGGACCTTTTGGACTAGTTTAATGTGGTTGTCCATATTTTCGGAGTATATTCGGATATCGTCTAGGTAGACGACTACTCCGTGGTCCAAGAATTCCCTTAGGATTTTGTTCATCAATGTCTGAAACTTTGGAGGGGCGTTAACGAGCCCGAACGGTATGACCTTATATTCGTACTGTCCGTATCGTGTACGAAAGGCTGTTTGGTGTTCGTCGGCTTTTCTCATTCGAATAAGATGATATCAATCTTTTAAGTCAGGCTTCGTAAACACCTTTGCTCCAGCGACGCGGTCTCGGATTTTATCCATGAGGGGTAGGGGGTATTTATTCAGGATCGTGAACTTGTTGAGGTTCCTGTAGTCTACACATAGTGGTAGACTTCCATCTGGTTTGGGAACGAAAAGGATTGGAGCGCCGTAAGGGGATTTGCTGTGAACTAGTTTTCCCTCAGCCATCATTTGCTTGAGGTACTTATCCAGCTCGTTCAACTGGTGTGACGACATTGGATATATTGGACCCCATGGGGGCTCGGCCCCTTGTTTAAGGTTGATGGCGTGATCGAAAGTCCTTCGGGGCGCCAACATCTTAGCTTTTTTCTCTTCAAAAAGCTCCTTATACTGCCAATACTGTTTTGGCAGCGTCTCCAACTGTACTCCCCCTTCTTCCTCTCGTTCTATCCGTCCCACATACTGTGATTTCTCATCATAAGCCACAGTTTCATCCCATTCAAACATATCCGCCACCGCTTCCACTTCTATATAAGTCTGGCACCTTGTTTCTTTAAAGGCCCATTTACTTGGGTCCGCTATATTTTTGAGGGGGTGTTCGTTATGCCACCACCCAAAGGGTATGATTAAATCATATCTTCCTGCGTTCGCAATTTTGCAGGATATCATCCTTCGGTGGCCGTTGGCACCGATTTCTACGAGTATAGGATGGGTATAGAATATTCCTCCAGTAGGCGCGGTTTCGCCATCGAAGGTTATGATTTTTAACGGTAAATCCCTAGCTTCGGTCGGGATTTCGAGTCGTCGTGTGGTGTTTTTGTTCATGACAAAGATACTTGAACTGGAATCTCGCAGTACGCATATCCCAGGTTTTCGTCCTTTTAATTCAATAAATGCCTTTCCCTCAGGGCAGGCGTAATGCTTAGGCTTTTTAATGGGTCTAGTGCTTTTGCTCGTTTCATAATGAAATCTTTTCATCGTCGCGGTTACAAGTAGTGTGGGGGTTTGTTACCGCACCTGCGCTGTTTCGGCTCCTAAAGCCTTCTCAGACAAACCTTTTTCAATAAGTGTCTACTTTTTGAATATCGGGCAGCCCACTACTAGCCGTCTTTACCTCCTGCCGAGGAGTTCCCATATTACAGGAGTGGTGGTTCACGAGAGTACCCCTCGGGTTCGCGACTAGGGTGCGCAGCCCTTTATCGTCGACTTAGCCCTCATGTGAGGCTGTCCCCTGTGACAAATCTGCCATACCTCCACCTTCGAGTTTGGTCTCACTCCCGAGACCCCCTCAGACACCATTCATCGGGCATGAACCTTGTGCCCAATAGAGGTACCCCCAGCTTCTATTTGCCTGGCTGTTTTACCCGGAGAGAAAGTCAGGTTGCCCTGGATTTCGACCCCCCTCCGTGTGTCATGCAACTCAAGTTCTGTTCCGACGAATGGTAGTCTTCTCTCTCTCTTCTAGTCTCATCGACCACTTTCTTCACTTGTAATTTTTTATGGCTCCCGTGCTGAGCACAGACTACCCATTTTTGGATGTAAAATGGCAACCCCTATCCTTTGGTCTTTTAGCCTTCCGGTGGGATTTTGTCACCGACTACGCCGCAGGTCTTTCGATTCAAGGCAGCAACCTCACTACCCGAACACCCTTGTTGTCGGTACCTGGATGACTTCTTATAAAATGTCGTCATCTTCAAAGGCCCAAGCTGGGGGCCTTTGCACCGCTCGTCTTGAGCTTTCTCCCTGCCCATCCACGGCCACAGTGGCTACATGCGGGGGTCGTTTTGGCGCGAATGCGGACTGTCGTGTGGGCTTCGATTGCTCTCGATATACAGCTGGAACTTGTATTGGTTTTCGACACTATTTCCAAGCCTGGTTTTTCATTCTGCATCGCATGCATTCGTTGTCAGATTTCCGTTCATCAACAACCTTTTGATCAACGCCCTGGTGGGCTTCTGCCCACACCTTGTGTTTGACCTCCCCCGCCGGTGCCACCGACCCTTCCCCTTTCACCTTTGTCTCCCCAGCCTTTTTCTTCTGGTAGTCTGCCTTTTCCTTAGCTGTGTACTGGCTCTTTACAGGCTTTGCGGTGACGGTTGGCTTGGAATCCTCGAACTTTCTTTTCTCACCTCGTGTCGTGCGGTAGGGGCCGCCTCCTCGCAGATCTCTTCTTTCCTTGAAATCTTCATCCGCTCTGGTTACGGTCCTGACTGCTTCCAACCATTCCCCATCGTCGACATATTCTCTATCTGAGAGCCGTTGCAATTCTGCTACTGGAAGTTCGTCTTCAATCATTTTCCTCCCGGCTATCCTGGTGACTCTTGCATGCATGTTGAGATTTTCCATTTCCATCAAGAATTTGGCGACATCACCGCGATATTTGACCGATCCCTTTTCTCTTAGGGATTTTTCCGCTTCATGGGTGGGACCGAAGCGTCGCAGGGCTTGTTCTGCAAACACATGCCAGAACTCGTATCCTTCTTGTCTCGTGTACCCTATTTCTCTGCTCATTTGTCGGTGGTACCTTAATGCAAACGGTGCGACTTCTTTCCCGTCCATTCGGCTTATGGCGTATGGGATTCGTTGTGCCTTGTTCTCCAACTGCCAACTGTTTCGACCAAAATAATCCGTACATGTTAATAGCCACATACGTATATCTTGGTGTTTCTCAGTTCTAAACATGGCAGGGGGTTCCACTGGGACTCTCGTTCGTTGTCCCAAGGCGTTGGCCATGACTCGAGAGAACAGGTTAATCTGTTCATCGTTTTCGGCGTCATAGTCTTCTTCTTCTGGCTGGGGTGCCGGTCTCTCGTCCCGTCTTCCTTTCCTATTCTCATCTGGTTTCCTCCCAGATCTTTCCTCGTCATCCTCGGGGTCTTGTCCCCATCCGCCCCCTGGAGATCCTGCAGCTCCGTGTCGTGGTGGTGGTGGTCTTCCTCCACCCGCCCCTGAAGCTTCTGATGTCGGATCTGACACCTTCCCCTTTCCCTTGACCTGCCCCATCAACTGTTCCACCAGAGCTTTAACCACCGCGATCTCACCATCTTGGGCTTCTCGAGACTCCTGGTGGTGTCGTAGCTCGTCTCTTACAAGATTAATACTTATCTCGTAATTTGCCAGCTCCCGTTTGTGTTGCTCGTTTATCCAAACGATCTCCTGGTCCAGGAGTTGGTCCCGATGCATGGACTGCTCGCCAGTCCCTTGCACACCTTCGTGCAGATGAGAGGTGACAGCCTCGTGTCTGGCTTGTCTTTCGCCTGTCTCCCTCAGTCATTCCGCAACCTGGGTTGCGAAGCTTTCCTGGACCTTTTGAGACTCCAAGTCAAAAGGTTGTACTTGTTGATCTATTCGGGCGAGTTCTTGACCGACTATCTGCACCCCGGATTTCAACTGATTTTTGACTGTTACCAGTTCTTGGGCCATTAATACGATGTTGGTCGGGAGGGAGCGGAACGCAAGATGTTGTCTCTCTTGACTGAAGGTAAGTTTTGTGTCAAATCGGCCGGGGATCTGCTCTAATCTTCGGATCCGACCGGCCCTGAGGGATTCGGTAGGTTCTGGGGTTCGGCGACCGTGTCTAGGAGCCTTCTCGAATTTTGCTAGGAAGCCTAGTCCGCTAGGGGATCGAGATGGTTGATGCGCTGAATGCGACCGGGCTAGGTGGGTGACGGTTATCTCCACACTGGGGGCTGCGGCAGAGGGGAGCTCATCTCCCCCTTTGTTTCCTTCCTCTCCTTCTTCCTGTCGCCATTCCATGACTTCAGGCGCTTTGGGGTCAGAAGCCATCCTTTATGGTTTCTTTTCACGGAAAACTTATCTTTTGTTTCCTCCCTAAACTATGGGTATCTCAAAACACTGACTTGAGTGTTTGTTACTGGATGGGTACTGGGTGTGCCAAACGGGGTTCAATTTCTGCGAGGGGGTGTGATAGATGAAGTCTTTGCTGTGCTGGTATTCGTATAGTGCGGCTATATGTTCGAGGGTAACCGTATTTTCTGGGTTTATCCACCAGAAATAAGATTCTTAGTAGGGCTCTGGTGTCCCTAATTGAGGTATAGGGGTGAGGACTTCGTCTATTGCGATAGTCCTCAATGGTCTTGGTTCGAAAGGTTTTTTGGGTTTGGGAGTAAGAGTGTCTCTGCCAAACATTCGTCTCGGTAACGATGAGAAGTATCAATATACTGTTAGGTGGTAGCTTCGGCGTGAGGTATTCGGACAGCTAGGACCTTGAACGTGATTATATCAGAGAACTCGTTAAGAAGACATGAGTAATATAGGCTAGATATAATATTCACTTCGGTGTAGATAGTCGAAGTATTTGTAACGATATAAAAGGGTAGATAACTTATTATGTTGATAAGATCTCTTCTCCGTGCTTGGTGTGTCTAATAGCCGCGAAGATGCTTCGATATTTATATTCCGCGTCTGACCAATCGCAGTATACATGCTAACTCTATACTAACTAAGTATCTTGCTCACAATTCTGCAAACTTCACCTGAGTGCAAACACTCGTAGACCCTGAAAACACTCTACCATACCTTTTTGCTCCCATGGCCAACTTATCGGTTTGCGCTTTCATTATTCCTCATGGTGTGGAAACCACGTCAGGTGTCAGCTCATCCGTTTATCCATTGACAATGATGGTTACGAATTATCTTGCCCTTGTGTTCACCGAAGGTAGTTTAACTCGCTGGACAGAAGATGGCCAATCATCTGTCGTTGGTTCCGTCAAGAATTCGACAAGCAACTGCATATCATATTCTGGTCTTCCGGCATTACACGACTTGTCCTCGGGATCGTACCTATAGGCTTTTTCCCGCGGACTTCATCTTTTACCAACTTGTCCTCTGTGGATGCACCCGATCCACTTACTGGGCATAGTTACCTCCTTCATACTCTACACCGCTTAGTAGGTACGAGGGGACTAACTTTTGTGAACAACATCCCATTACCTTCGACCCACTCTTCCGACTGTCTGTCTTCAAGCGTCTGTTACCTTATGCGCTGTGGTCCGATTCACCTGCCTCCACCTGCATAAGGTGTCCGAAGCTCTCCCCTCATATAGCCTGCGAACAGGGTCAGGTCGGACGGATGGCCGCGACGTATACAGTGTTATAAGATGTGTTCTATTGATAGTGGCCTTTGGTGTTGGGACGCAACTACCCAAGGGGCCAGTGATGACGCGCCGTCTCAACGCCGGGGCTGGAGGGGGGTGTTATCTTTTTCCTTCGAAGTTCGTGTGCGTCAAGGTAAGGTAACCTTGCCCTGTAAATCCTTACAGGAAGTCTGTGTGCCTAACAACGGCATCTGTCTGTCAGGACCCTGCAAACCGAAGTGCTGCTCATGGGACACGAACTGCTAAAAGTCAAAACCGAGTTGAAGTCTGGTGCCCAGATTGTCGGTCACGAACTCGACCGCCTTGACGATCAAGTACCGATTCTAGACCAAGAATCCCTAAAGGTCCAGGAAAGCTTGGCTTCCACAGTAGCTGAGAGGCTGGGAGAAACAGGTGACAGACAAGCCAGGCACAAGGCTGTCACATCCCAGCTACACAAAACTGTACAAGGAACGGAGGCTCAGTCGAGCTACCGGGACCTACTCCCAGACAAAGATATCATCCGGCTGAACCGGCAACACCAGTTGGAGCTAGAAAATGATGAGATAAGCCTTAATCTCATGACGCAGGAGAAGTTACAGCAGCAGGAAGCACGGCAGCCCCGAGATGGTAAGATCTCGGAGCTCAAGGCAATGGTACAGACCATGATGTGACCTGTCAAAGGGAAGGGGAAGGCGTCAAATCCGACACCAGAAGCCTCAGGGGCCGGAGGCGGATACCGACCTTCACCAAAATGAAGACGGGTGTCAGGGGCTCCAGGAGGAGGAGGAGTCCCCGATGACGAAGGAGAAGGATCTGGGAGGAAGCCAGATGACAGCGGGAAAGGGAGACAGGACGAGAGACCAGCACCCCAGCCACAAGATGATGATGACGCAGAGGACAACGAACAGTTCAACCTCCTGTCCAAAGCGATGCCTGAGGCCCTGGGATGACGAACGAGACTCCCAGCGGAACCCCCTGCCCTGTTCAGAAAGGAAAAATACCAAGATATACAAATGTGGCTACTGATGTTAGGTGGTAGCTTCGGCGTGAGGTATTCCAACAGCTAGGACCTGAATCGCTCTATATCGGAGAACTCGCTAACAAGACACGAGTAATGTAGGTTAGATAAAATAGTATACTTCGGGATAGATCGTCGAAGTATTGGTAACGATAAGATAGAAACTTCTTATATTGATAAGATCTCTTCTCCGTGCTTGTTGTGTCTAATAACAGCCAAGATGATTCGATATTTATATTCCGGGTCTGAGCAATCGCGGCATACATGCTAACTCTATACTAACTATGTATCGTGCTCACAATTCTGTGAACCTCATCTGAGTGCGAACACCTGTAGACCCTGAAAACTCTCTACCACAGCTTTTGCTCCCTTGGCCCACTTATCTGTCTGTGCTTCAGTTATTCCTGATGTTGTGGAGACTACGGCAGCTGTTAGCTCATACATTTATCCGTTGACAACGATGGTTACAAACTATTTTGCTCCCGTGCTCTCCGAGGGTAGTCTTAACTCGCTGAACAGAAGATGGCCAATGGTGGTTGGTTGGTTCTGTCGAGCATTCGACATGCAGCTGCATATTGTATTCTGGTCTTCCCGAATTACACGACTTGTCCTCGGGATCGTACCTATGGGCTTTTTCCCTCGGACTCCATCTTTTACCAACTTGTCCTTTGTGGATTCACCCGATCCACTTAGTGGGCATTGTTACCTCCTTCAAACTCCACAAGTCATTGTAGGTACGAGGTGACTAACTTGTGTGCAATGTGTCCCATTACATCCGACCCACCTTTCGATTGTTTGTCTTCAAGCCTCTGTAACCTTATGCGGCATTGTCCGATCCACCTGCCTCTACTTGCATAAGGTGCCTGCAGGTCCCTCCCCATATACCCTGCGAACAGGATCCGGTCGGGCTGACGGCCGCAACGTATACGGTGTTATAAGATGTGTTCGATTGATAGTGGTCTTTGGCGTTGGGACGCTACTAGCCAGGCAGTCAGTGATGGCGCACCGTCCCAACGCCAGGGCTGAAGGGGGGTGTTATCTTTTTCCTTTGAAGTTCGTGTGTGTCAAGGTAGGGTAACTCTGCCTTGTAAATTCTTACTGGGAGTTCGTGCGCCTAACATCTATCCTGAATCCCGTATCTGGCTAGCATGTCATTAATTATCCGTGCCATATTGGACCCATATGAGAACCCCTGATTTCCTGGAACCCAATCAGCATCTCCTCCAGCTGCCCGCTATCCAAGATCCAATAAGCCAGAATTGCTAAAAAAGCAAGTTTGTTTGGTGAAGTTCATGTATCGGCAGCCAGAGAAAGCTTTCCTGCAGGAGGTAGAGATGTTCGAATATCATCCACGGTGGACTTTCCCAGTCATTTCAAATGCCGTGTTAATGTTGTTAGGCTGGGGATTTCAACTCCCAGACGCATGTACTTGTAAACACGACAAAAGGCACGGTTGTTTGAGCGATTAATGGCGAGATTGGTTGCTAAAAACGCTTTAGAACATATTCTCCAAAATTATAATGATTGAATCCTGCTTGTGTGGCCAGATCGATAACCCCACGCCTATTTCCAGTTTTAGGCCCTTTTTGCAATAGCGTTCGAACGTCTATACCAAGCGGGCTTCCAGCCCGCCCATCATCTCGGTTTATCTTTCTCGATTTCACACAAGCAGAGGACCTGTTATGGTCATGCATCGACCTAGTTCCCGCGCCACTTGCGTGAGCTAGAACCTTTCTGCACATAATGCACATTACTCGCGGCGTGCCAATCGCACTACCTAAACGGGCGGCACATCGCTGAAAGTATTTCCACACCTCTGTGCCTCGAAGATCGGAGTTCCAACTTATCTTTTTCGTGCCACCAGAATTCGGAGCATGGGCCATATACCCTGGTGCGCCTTGCTACCACTGCATCCAACTCTCATGATAGTCCTCGGTATAGAGATAAAAGCCCCCAAATATCGCAAATGTAACTGTGTCACTTGTGGACAAAGTCACAGCTAGAGGACGAAGCACATTCCGGGCGCGATCTTGGTTTCCGGGGGGCAGCGCTACTGAATCAGAGCACAAGGGTGTTGTGGAACTTGAGAGAGGTGCGCGGGCCACGCCAGTCAGAGGTCTTGGGGTTGGTGTTACTGGGCCTTCGCTCCAATATGGGCTGGATTCTACCCAGAACTGGGATAATGATGGAGAGTATTTGCAGGCAGGGCTTTCGTGGAACCGTAAAAAAGATGTACTGCCTGTTGCCCAGGAGGTGTAGAGCCCCCGTTGGCTGCCCATCATGGAATATTCTGGTTGGGAAGATATTAAGTTGAGATAGTTCTCGCTATGGTGTATAGTAACAGATCCCCTCGGATCTCGAATGATATTTATATGAAAGTACAGCTGTGGTAGGCATATCAATGAAGGTTATAAGTTGGCCCAGCTAAGCCAGGTACCCAAGCTAGGTTCTATTCTGTGATCTATTTCATTGCTCGCATAATTTTTGAGTCTATCAATTCAGTATACGAACATGCATGCGTAGGAACCTTGGTGTGTATGAATTCTTTTGTGTATTATTTTTGTGCGTATGGTGGTGTATGGTTGCATGTGAATTATGTTTTGAAAATATCCGCACTCTAGGATTAGGCTCAGTAGCAGCTACATGAATTGGTATTCACCGCTGTGCTTTGGGCATAGCATTAGTCCAAATCTAGTAGGGGTTGTTATACCATGTTCAATCATAGTCTGAGATAACCAAATTTGATCTTTTACGCGAGTTGACTAGTTCCAATTGAACCCTCTCATACAGCGCCTTCGCTCCTACATGGCAACAAAATCTTGAATCAAACCTGCAAGTACAGGGTCTCTCGAAGCTGTCGCAACTATTGAAAGCAAATCCAAGGTGCGGATCTAATACTTGAATACCATGCAGTGACCAAGGCACTCAGTGCCTTTCCAAGTGATTAAAGGTGATTCCCGATTATGACCCTTATATATAGGTTGGTAATTATGCTATGTAATTATCCTCCGCTTAGATACTCACAAGAATATCATACCATAACCATCTTGTTGCTACTGCCGTCTACCTTTGCTGCCTTTCCTTTATTTACACCTAAGACAATGACAACGGCCCCAATCGAGGAAGCTCCAATGGATGAGTTTTATACCTGGACATTTGGCCCTGATGAAATAATCAACCTTTTTCCCATTTCCTTTGGCAGAATGAAGGTGGACCTTTTTTTCTGTAAGCTGTTACTGGATCCCACGTGCAGCAAGTGTGCAGCCAACTAGAACTATGAAACCTGATGGTGAGCGATAGACAAACCTTGGGCCAATAGCCGGTCACCACAGATAGGACAATGGTACCAATTGGAGATGTGTGGATTCGAGTGGGCAAATGGTAGAGAAAAGGCAGACAAATTGGTACGAGGTGGACGGATTGCTGGAATGTTGGAACGTACAACAAGGGAATCCCGCTCTATCATACAGGCTCTTGAGTTAGGGTATGAGATTAAGGGTCGGGTCTAGAGCTTAGAAATATTTCAGCAGTATGACTCAGGCAGGCGTGTGGTAAAAGGGATAACAACGAGAGGCTTAGTTCCAGACTCAGACAGTTAACAATAACTTCATTCTGACTTCTGAATATCCATAATTTATACGCTCTTTAATTATATTCTATCAAGCATTGCTCATGTTGACTTAATGTATAAGTAGCTGGTCTTGATAAAATGATTGTATCGTTTTCCCTACTTCAAACCCTTTTGGTGTTACTATAAAGGCACGATCTTTCTACATCTCTACATATCCATCCTTCCAGAGTATCATGAGCACAATCAGGAAAGATATTGTGATTGCATCGACGGCACAGGGTAATACCGAGCCCGGTATCATTCCACTTCCTCAGCTTCACGCAATGGCCAATGCTCCCGTCAACCATAGCTTCTTTGAAGCGAAGGGCTTTCCCCAGAGCTCTCTAGGCAACTACGGTGACCTGAAACCAACCTTGTTTTCACATCCGTATCTCTACTCGCTTTCTTGGGGTTATAAAGTCATACGGTTTTTCTGTAAGTCAAATATTCAATATCAATGCCCGGAACCTAGCTTACACTATGATGTGGTAGACATGATAGATTATCCAAAGGCGGGGATGCACGCCCCCATCTTGGGCCAGATGTATTGGTTGGGAATCAAGGTACATGAAGACAAGTCTGAGAATGTGGAGCTACTGTGGAAGGAGATGGTGTCGGGGTTTTTTGGACTCTGACGATACAGAGTACAACAGGATCCTTGATGCTCTAGGAGCAGGGATTTATATCCGTGCAACTGTGCATTCAATGGAGATGATGCGTAGTGGAAGTACAAGTAGCAGAGTTGTCATGAGTCTTGTTCATTGTACCAGTGTGGATTCTGATTCTGATTCTGAGATAGAAGCCTATCCTGATAACTGTAGAGCTTAACTTCTCTAAAGGAATATGTGTGGCTATTCCCTCACATATTTGAACCTAAATTATAATTAAACATTCGCAGAGAGCGTGTTTACATCAACTGCTTTGGGCGGGTATTTTGGGCATATGCTTGAGGCGTATGCTTTCAGCGTGTGTTTTGAGTGTATGCTTCGGGCGTATCCTTTGGGCGTGTGTTTTGGGTGTATGGTTTGAGCATGTGTTTTGGGCAGAGACTTTGGGCGTATGCTTTGGGCGTCTGTTTTGGGCGTAGGTTTTGGGGATATTTTTAGGGCGCATGCTTTGGGCATATTCTTTGGGCGTATGCTTTGACTATATGGCTTTAGAGTGTATGTCTTTGGGCGCATCACTTTGCGTACGTGGTTTTGGGCGAATGTCGTTGGATGTATGGATTTTGCTGAAGAAACCAGAAGCAAAGTACTAAATAGACAATCTCAATCTGTGCTCAAGCTTATCGTTATGTGAGATTGTTTCTAACTTCTAAACTGCTATCGTATTACATTATAATGCAAAGAGTCAGGTCACCCACTCAATCATCACATAAAAGAAAAGAGCGGAATCTATATAGAGGCCGGGTATGATAACAAAAGAAATTAGACTCTAAAGGAGCATCGGTCTCTGGAAATTCAGAGTGAGAAGAGAACAAGAAAAGAGGTAGCGTGCTGCGTAAGAATCTAAGCCAAGGAAAACAGCCCCCGGACTTATGACATGGGAGAAAGAATACTGCCTAAGGATGAAACCAAACGGGAGATATTGTGGTGGATAAATACAGCAGAGGGAGTGCAGGTAAAGCAAGGTAAGGGGAACCGTATTAAGGAGAGTAAGGAAGGCAGAACCGGCGTCAAGGATGAGGAAAGGAACAACGAGATAACAAGAAAAGAAAATAGATGGAAGTAGAAATAGTTAATTCTCCGGCTCCTGTTTCACACGGTGAGAGAAGTGCTGGCTAGCCATATTGAGGAACGCCTGCCAATCTATCTCGCGGTCAATTCTATCCATCTCCTCAATGTCAATTCCTTGTTCTTCTGCGTCTTCCCCAGAGCCTGCCTCAACATGAAGGATAAGACGGGAATTGCCAGGAAGAAAGCGCTTTCTCGTGGTGCCAATATTTTCAATACTGTCCTGTTGGTCTTCCGGGCTCATGAAGAAATCCTTGGGTGTCAGAGGCCGCCCAAGCAGCCGCTCTCCAATCTCTTGGGTGCTAGCACGGCAACGGTATTCTGCCGCATCGCCCCACAGACCACGAGAGGAAGATGCAGAGTCAGGGCGACCTAAGTCTCACATCCTACTTCCCAAACCTGAGTCGGAGGTTTCCCCTTCTTCTGTCATAGGGACATCATCATCACCCTCCTCCCAGTCCTCCGCACCCTCCAGCTGGCCCTCCACATCCTCCTCCTTGCCCTCCACATCCTCATTATGGTCCTCGTCAATCTCCTCTTCCCCATAGACCTCATCGGAATCCTCCGCGCCATTGCCACCCTCATCACCAGACTCATATAGGTCAATAAAAGCGACATCTTCATCCTCTTCATCCTCCTCCCACTCTTCGTAGACCTCTGCATTTGGCAAAAGCCACTCAACAGGCTTCACCCACTCAATCAAAGGTCTACCCTTTTCGTTGCGCTGATCCTCCAGAACCGTCATGTCCAAAACTCCTTCCATATCCTCCTCCATCAATCTGTAGTCAGAAGTACCGTGGTCTCTGCCAATTGGCAGCGAGGGGCCTGTCCGAGCCAAACAATACTGAATATTAGTAAGCACATCTCTAAGTTAATTAGGCAAAGTTTAAAATTACTTACTTGACTGTGGGTTATTAGCCCAGGAGTTTCGCCTCCGGCTACCTAGTCGTATCCTAAACCTGGTGCAATGTGAGATTGGCTCCCTCGGGCTCCCTGTATTGAATGTAGCTGCCCTCGCCAAAGCCACAGGGCGTACAACAGGGGACCCTGTAGGGAATACCGGGGCCCCACCCATTGTGAGCGGATGACTGCGGTCCCGAATCGCTAGCCGGAGGGTGCGCCGGGGAGGAGAGTCCTGAGATAGAGAAGACGCCAGAGGCGGTACCAGGGCAGACCTAGTTGACGAGCTTCTCGGTCGCTTGACCACACCGTCGAGCAGACCCTTTATTCGCGGCGCAGGCCTCATCTTTGGTGACAGAAATACAGGTGAGGACGGCGAATTTGGTGGAGAATCCACTTCGATAGGTATTGTGGGGTTCACAAGTGTCAAACCATCGTCGCCAAACTGGTTTGGATAGTATCGCCGCCAATCCGCCAGGATTGCCACAGGTTCCTGCTCCAGGACCTCGTACTCCTCTACGACCATCTCCTGATCCTCTTGGGCTTTGGTCTCGTCGTCAAGCGCCTCGTACTCATCATATCTTCGCGCAAAATCACGCCATTGTTTTAGGCCATTGCCTTGGTTCTCCCTTGCACATTCAAAAGCGGTTACCAGGGGGTAAGGCTCGCCCTGTGTTCATTCCGGCGGATAGTCTCAGGATTTACTGTGTGCCCTAAAGCGTCTGCCAGAAGGGGCCTCCACTTATAAGCAGATGGCATTGCTCATGGAAAAAGGTATTCTATTTATCAATGTTGGTACATATAATTTGTGCCTATGATTTTGTGCGTATGATTTATTGGGATGAACTTGGCGTATGATTTGAGGGGAGATAAAAGAGCAAAGGAGAAAAGACCAGTGTTCAGATGAGAATAACTTACTATTTGGAATCGGGCAATAAGTAATTTATGCAGTGATCTTTTGCCGGTGTGCCCTCCGATGTAGTGGCGAAAGTAAGGGAAGTAAAGAGGGTGGTACCAGTAGAGGGGCGTATGCGGGTTGGTGGGGCAAGAGCCACGGCTGTTACTTTTCTTTTGTTTTTTTCCTCTTTTGTTTTTTTATAACTGGTGAGTTTCCTTCTGTGATGTATGCAAAAGAGAAGCGGGATTGCAGCGCAGTGGGCAGAGCGACCCGAGGATTATGTTGATGGTGAGAGCGTGGATGGAGAAGATAAGAGTGTGGTGAGAAAGAAGAGGAGTTAATTTGGCCTATCTTAAAAAGAAAAGAAAAAGTTGGTTCACCTCTTAAAAACATCGTCATGGTCTACCCGCAGGCACATGTCGAGCCCTCCTCTCTACCGCGGTAGCCTAACCAAAAGCCCTACTCACCAACTTCAAAGTATGATATGAATGACCCCCCAGATTCAAGCCTTCTGCTAATTGCTTTCATCATACCATCGGAAAAAGGAAATTATAGCAACGAGAGCTGTGTGTTTGAGTTCGGAGCGAGATGGGAGGGGCGTACGCTCCAGGTTCATTTTGTGACTACAATTGTACACTTGATACTTAAACAGGGAAGATATAATATCTTGTAACAAATACTACGTCTAGTACAATATTTTCAAGCAATTTCTATATGGAAGGGATTGTACATTGCGTGTTATGGTAGACTGGGGATTGCAGTCTTACGCGACTTTAACCATCATACAAGTCAAGTGCATGTATATACCCATGCTCTATCAACCTTAAATGTCGTTTACTCATCTAGACATCATGAATCAATATACGCCTAAACTCAATGGGACTCCCGGAAAGATATGAAGAGGGGGCTTGAAAGGCACTCCTCATCAAATAACCAATTTTTCTTTCGTTGGTAGAAAATAACTCTTTACCCACCTCTCCGCCAACACACTTCTTCCTCTTTGAAAGCCCTAATATCTGACTCAGCTACCCGGAAAGGTATAGGGTCCATACACATATGCACAAATACACATACGCACAAATACACATATGCACAAATACACATACGCACAAATACACATATGCACAAATACACATACGCACCAACACACATACGCCCAAGGAAGCAGACTCCAGTCACCTACATACCAAAGATCATTTTCCATCTAACTTCTGAGCAAATACACATCGATCTTTTCCTCTGAACCTCCTTCCTCACGCACCTGTCTGTCAACACAACAAACAAGCAAATACCAAAAAAGTAACTCCTGCTCAATGTCTCCCAAACGTCGCGCAAATGATGGTATCGTGGGCCGCAAGGGTGGTGGAAATTGGGGACCCACAACGCAGCATCTTGGTGAGAACAGAGCTGGAAGGGTTGTTGGTGGGGTCCAGCAGCTGGCTCGGTATCCAACTGGGAGGTTGGCAATGGCAAACATTATTAAATATTGCCGCGATGGCGGGTACCTAATTCCCAAGGCCCCATTCTATCCGCTTTGCCAGGAGATTGTGTCAGATTTGGCACTCAAGCAACAATTCCATTGGCTGAGATCAGCTGTTGAATGGGTCCAGGTGGCAGCAGAAGAGTTCCTGGTGATGACAATGACCGTTAAGTTGAGTTCCTCTCCTAGTATAATTATCTGATTTACTAATTCTTTGTTCATGGCTGGAGCCCTGGTGCGGCACATGCTGGTCTGCGTTACCCTCATGGTCCGGGACCTGTGATTAGTTGAGGATGTCATGAACAGTATGGCTGAACAGCCAGATGGTGCCACTCAGGAAGAGATGAGACGTTATCTAAATCAAGACGGTGGTGCTCCTGTGGGTGCACCTCCTCCTCCTCCCCCTCCTCCCGAGTGTGCACTTCAGCCCGGTGGTGCACCTCGTCCTGCTGGTGTTCCTCCTCCCGGGCGTGGTCCCCCACCGCCTCCTCCTCGAGGTGCATCTCCTCGGTGTGGTGCGCCTCCCAGTCGCCATCGAGATTCTCCCCATCACTCACCCCCTGCCAATGCGGGTGTTACAATGACAGTGACCACAGTGACCACTGTGATAATCCTCGTCCACCTGTACGCCGTCGCTTGTATGGTGGCCCTGGGAGCACTAGCGGGACTGGTGGTAGTGGTACTATGTGGGGTCCTGGGTGAGTTGTTAGACAAGGAAATTTGGTTGGGGGTGTGGGTTCTGGTATGGGAGATGGAAGTGGTAGTAAGGAAGGTGATGGGGGAGGTGCCCAGGAAGACCATGATACCCGGCATGTAGGTACTGGGGGGGTGGTGGCAGTTGTAGTAGGGTGGTGACCGGGGCCGACGGAGGCACTCCTGCACACCCGGCCCGGAACAGGGCTATCTGGGCCTGGGGTTAGTAGTCATACCCCGCGGACGCCAGTTCAGCCGACTCATGGTAGGGGTTGGTGTGGTTGGAGTTGGGCTCATAGGCGCTCTGTGGGCCCTGGTGGGCCTAGTTGAAGTGGTGGTGGCCGTAGGATGCCCACGCGCTCCGGGACTGATTGCGGAAGGGTAGGAGCTTGTGCTGGTGCGAGTGCTACCACATAAGGATATTCCAGGATTGTCTTTTTCTTTCTCTTAATTCACCTCTTTTTTCAACTATTATGACTTTCATTCTTCTTGTTTTCTATAACTCCATGGTGTTGTCCCCATGTGGTGGGGGGGACGGGGCAGTCTTTTATCACTGTTACACAAATCATACAACTAACTCAAACCTCCGAGTCACATCTAACTTAGCATAATTATTTTTTATAGTACGCTTATTGTTATAAATGCACACTTTCTTTAACCTGACCATTTCGCTATGCTAACTCTGAATACAGTAACTCTATAGCACAACTGTGGTTATGATTTGGGCGTATGGCTGGGGCGTATGGCTTGGGCGTATGGCTTGGGCGTATGGCTTGGGCGTATGGCTTGGGGGTATGGCTTGGGCGTATGGCTTGGGGGTATGGCTTGGGCGTATGATTTGGGGGTATGGCTTGGGCTTATGATTTGGGCGTATGGCTTGGGCGTATGGCTTGGGCATATTCTTTTGGCGTATGTCTTGGAAGTATGATTTGAGCGTATGATTTGGGCGTATGGTTTGGGTGTATGGTTTGAGCATATGATTTGAGCGTATGGCTTGAGCGTATGGTTTGGGGTTTGATTTGAGTGTATTGCTTGGGCGTATAATTTGGGCATATGGCACCGGCAGATGAATAAGGCTTATGAATAGGGCATATGATTTGAACCTGTGAATAGAGTGTATGAATTGAGCGTATGAATCAGGCATATGGCCTGCTGAGACGATATAGCTTACTAGACTAGGTAACTCGGACATCCCATCAGTGTTGTGAATTATTCCACTTCATATTGTATGAATCATTCCATGCAATTAAACGGCCGTATATACTTTGATGTATGTGGTTTTTGATATATGCTCACACAATTACTCAATCATGTATCAAAACAGTAATGTTCGAGGGGGGAATATACGAAAAAGCGGGGCCCCGGGCGGACAAAATTGATTGGCAGGTGGCTGTCCGAGGCATTGAATGGGGCAGGGGCCTGGACAAGGGGAAGGGCAGGGGTGGAAAAAAAGAACCACCCCGCGCCGGGCCATTGACCGGGGCAGGGAATTGGGGCGGGAGCCCGGCAGTTTGGGGGCCCCGGAGGCGTAACGAACACTACATGTATACCGCGATTACTCAGACGTGGAATATAAATATCGAGGCATCTTCGCGGCTATTAGACACAACAAGCACGGAGAAGGGATCTTATCAATATAATAAAATCAGCAAAATAAATACCTTGCGTTCTGTCTCTCCCCGCTCACACTGAGTGCCGGACTTTCCAAGCGCTGATAACGTAAACTCCTGTTCGGGGTGCGTCGGCCGGGGCTCATTCCGTCCGCAAGTGAAAGGGCCACCTCCAATGAGTCCAGACGCTGACTTGCGTGTCCGGACGCATTGGACGCGGCCCTTTTTCCTTTCTGACGCATTTGACCCCCCCTGGCGCAGCAACCCCCCTGATACTCTACCCCCAGCGCCCAGCCTGTTGATACCTTCGCTCCCAATGCACCCGTTCCAATGCTGCCATTTTGCGGACATCTTGCAGCCGCGACATCTCTCCTCCCGGCCTCCCCCCCTGATACCCCCGGCCGCCAGCTTTCTTTCCATGATACCCTCTCTCCTTTAACCCCGTCACTAACCTCTCCCTGAATCCATTTCTCATCCGGAACCCCACCAACATCACCTCCCCTTCTCCCACACTCCTGGATTCCCTCAGTCTTCTCGCGTATTCAGTGGACGTTTTCCCGTCATTACTTCCTCCGCCCTCATCAGCAAAAAAAAAAGCATACACCCCGACGCACCCCGTGCTCCCTGTGCGTCCGGCGGTCCAGGCGCATAGAACATAAACTCGCGTTCTGGGTGTGCGGTCTTTTATTGGGTGCTTGTGGACAGGGGTCCATGCCGCCCAGACGCACCAGACGCAACCAAGGACTCAGAAGGTACCCGACGCAGAAAGGTTCTCCGGACGCAACCCGACAGGATAGAACATTAGTGGAAGTACTCAGGTGTAACTAGCTATCATCAGATACCTCCTAAGTCAACAACTCTACCTTCAAGGACTTTGAATAAGTTAGTGAAAACTGTGGAGAATATCCAAATTGTCCGGAAAGATCCATGCAGTATTACTCATGTTTACTTATTTGAGTCATTTAGATCGTAAAATAGGCATATATTTATTAAAGCTAGTCTAGAAAACAGTAGCACTCGGTAGCTAACAATTTGAAAGTACTTGCCGGGGGAACTCAAGTACAAAGGTTGCGATAGCATTTGAACCTGCGGTCGGACAACGTCGGGACAGGGTGCGTTGGAATCCGCCGGTCGAGGGGAATCAAGTGGTATAGGCTTCGAAGCGTCCGCATGGCTATAGAGGTCAGCAGAATGAAAAAGGCAGATACCTCAGCGGGCAGATGTCCGCCAGAGTCGGGAATGGTCTCATTGGAGTCCGCTCGCCGAGGGGAATCGAATGGTATAGGCCTCGAAGCGTCCGCATGCCTGTAGCACCCAGTAGCCAACAATTTGAAAGTACTTGCCCGGGGAACTCATGTACAAAGGTGTGTATAGCCATTCAGCCAGTGGTCGGACAGCATCGGGACAGGGTGCGTTGGAATCCGCCGGCCGAGGGGAATCGAATGGTATAGGTTTCGAAGCGTCCGCATGGCTATAGAGGTCAGCAGGAAGAAAAAGGCAGATTCCTCACCGGGCACTGGCCGATGTCTGCTAGAGTCTGCCAGGGCCTTATTGCAATCCCCTAGAGTCTGCCCGGGCCCCAGTGCAATCCGGTAGAGTCCGGAAGGGCCTCATTGGAATCCGCTACAGTCAGGAAAGGCCTCATTCGAAACCGCTCGCCAAGGAGTAATAAATAGTGTCAACCTGGATGGATGAGGATGCCCCTCTCCGAAGGTTGATAATATTCAATAGGTCAACTCATTCGATCATGAAGCCTAATACAAGGTGGGAAGAACTTAGAATCCTTTTGCGAGAGTTGTTAGCAGTAATCAAATAAGGGGTATGTTTTGGGTCATTACCGGGACAATAGATGGTTAGTCATCCCATGTTTAGATCCTTTTTCGCCTGAACAGCCTTTACCCGGTGATAAAGTAGGCTGTTGTAAGTAGAGGCTATCAGGGGCAGGGAGAGTTCCACAATGCAGAGCCCTATGAGTCACTTACCCTGGGTTTCTTCAGGAGATTAGGGAGTGAAATGGACCATCCAGGTGCACTGGGCGGACAGGATGCGGGTTGTATTGCACCCAACGGACTAGGATGCAACCATTGTGCTGGGGCCATCTGAGGGCGGGCTGGGCGGACTGGATGCTCCAGACGGATTTCCTGCGTCCGGACGCAATGCCTATCCGTCTGGTGCAAACGCTTTTTTTGCTGATGCTCATCCTTCCGAACATGTTCAACCCTTTCTCCTCCAGCCTCTGATCCCAGCCCGGCTCCTCCCATATCTGGCAGACGTCCCCCCTCTCTTGCCCTTTCGTGCAACTCTCTCCTCAGCTCTCCACATCCTATCTCGTCTACTCCATGCCTCTGGCCGCGTCCCCAGCCTCTTACAGTATGCTCGCGTGCTCCCACCATCTTCCCCGGCTTCTAACAGCCCTGCAGACTTATTCCCGTGCCTGTCAACCTTCAGCTGCCCGCTAGACGACTTACCCAAGCCAGCACAGTATATAACCATCTTCCCGACACATTCCCATGCCTTCCAAATCTATAATTGCCCGCTAGATGCCTTACTCATACTTGCGCAGCTTATATCCATCCGCGCAATTCATTCTCATGCCTTTCCTGCCCACCGACTCGCACACTACTATTGTTTGACCATTCCTGACCCTTTTAGCACGCGTAATTTAATTTAATTTAATTACATATATATACACGATCAGCGAGTAGTGATAAAACCATTCTCCCTATCCTCTCCATCGGTTTCTTCAATATGCAATTCCGCCTCCCCAGGGATTGGAACTGTGCTGTACCAACCAGTGCTTCCGGATTGTCCCCATGTTCTTGCCGCGGCTCCTGCCAACCATGTCCTCCTCCCGTATCTACGAGGCCGCCAGCGGCCTCCAATTCATCCAACTCCGTATCACTACCAAACTCGCGCCTCAATGCGTCCTCACCATTGTCATATCCCACCGTGCTCTCAACCCTCTTTCCCCCCTCCTTCGCGATTGTGGCCTCCAATGTCGTCCTTATCCGCTGGATTATTTGAGGTTGCCAAACTCTTCCCCTTTTGCGCAAGGATCGCGTCTGACCTTCTGCCAGGGCTATCTATCTGTTACCTTACCTTTCATCCAACTCGAGTACTTGCTATTTTCAAAAGTGTCCGGATGCCCAGGCCGTCCGGGGATCCGGACACTTTCGAAACCTCCCAGTACACATTCTTTTTCTTACCCCCGGAAGTCGCCCTTGTGAAAGCCACATTATTGATACAGATGCCGGTCCTCCAGCATCACAGTAAATGACATAATATGGCAGCTGTCAGACAGATAAAGGGGCCATCGATCTTATCCAGGAAGCACTCATCCGTCAGGCCTTTCCTTTTCAGGCTAGAGTAATATTGAGCAAGTATCACACCCGGAATCTGGCGTGCTAGGAATCTAAGAGAAATTGGCTGTCGGCCGGATTAGATTAATTTAGTCTTACTCCCATTGGAAACAATCCCGACAAATGTCAAAAGGATACCTGTTAGCTGCCGGGCGGGCAAATGAACCTATCCTCCGCTAGTAGGTATTCCACTCTTCGTGCACAAGCTGTAGGATCCTGAATATTGAGCTTATAGAGTTCTGTTATAGCCTTCTTTGCTGTATGCAGATACTGAGATCTGCATCCACTGTGCTTTGCCCGGATCTGCAAATCAGTGACCAGCGGCGACTCCATTTAGTCTAGGATAGGATGTGGGTTGTCAATTAAGGGTAACTTACCTGGTCATTGGAGGGCGGGGTAGCATCAGAAAAGTCGGGAAAGCCTAATTTGGTCTGGGCATCGCTCCAACATGTGCAGACTTCTTCGGTCAGGGTAATTGGGTCCGGAAAAGGATTGACCAAGATCGTCCAGTCCCACATCAGGTCACGCGATCTGGCAACAATGGTATGCTCAAGCCCGGTTGCCATATGTTGCCTACCGCTGGCTTGCGGTCCTCCGCTATCCAATTCCCTGACGGTTGGATCTGGGTGACGTGGGGTTATCACCCGCATCCAAAGTGGATTGAAGTCTGTGGGCGAACGGGAGGGAATAGAAGATGTACAACCCTATTGGCAAACTCGTACTGGAGCAGACGTTCTCCGTCCGGGGCAACTAATCCTCCTGCTGGAATTCTGGCTATTCCCACGGGTGATTGTCAGTATCGAGAGCTGCAAGCTAAGAAACTCACGCCCAATTGGTCCTTGCGCTCCCCAGACTGATGGATTATCCATATCTTCCCCATGCGGGCCTAACTCGTTCTCCTCACTCTCCTCACTCTCCTCACTCTGGCCATCATTACCCTCATATTCCCCATCATTAGAGTCTAGACTGTGATCCGCTCACTCTAAGACCTGCTGCCGGTAGTACAGGACAGGCTCTGGTACCTGGAGTGGTGAAGAAGCTGCTTCCCGCACGGTATCCCTCCTACTGCCTACAGCGGACCCAGCGATAACAGACTCAACACTGGGTGATTTTATTACAGGTAATCGGTCCCTGGAACCAGATTCCCGTAATGGTCTGCGAAGGACCTCCCTATGCCTTTGCCTTTCCTTCCTCGATGACCGGTCTCGGTCCGCCACAAGCCGGCGCTGTTGTTGTGACATAGTAGCATGTGAATAGTGATAGAAGAGAATTGCAGTGTATGACGTTAAGGTGCAGGTGGTGTTAGGAAGCCTCGATTGGAAGTTAGCTGAGGGCACGATATAGGGTGTAAACTTGGAAGATCGAAATGGTCGGCCCAGCCTCCTTAAGAACTAAGGACATTCACAGTTCATCACTCGCTTTCATGTCCACTGGCGTCAGCACACACCACGCGTCCAAATTGCAGCTTGATACGTGATATAGGAATTTGCACGCGAAGGCTAGGCCACGCTGCGATTTCATGGGGGCAATACGAGTGTTAGGTACTTGGGGTTCCTGAACCAGATGAAAAAAGGTTTATCAGAATATATGGACTAATCTAGTTTGAGTTGGTCTGCCAAGCGGACAGAAACAAATGCGGGTAAGACTAGGGCTCGGGCCCGGACGCTAATCGAAGAAAGTGAAAGCTGCCGCTAAGGCCCGCTGGATGGGATATAAGATGAAAAGCTAGGATAGGAATAGTAATGAAAGGGGCAACCTCGAACGAAAAACAGCGAGAGAAGAACAAGAATGATCCACACAAGTCCCAAGAGCAAACCGCTAAAGCCAGCAGAGAAAACATACACCAAACAAAAAAGAGCTGGAAAAGAGCAAGAATGATCTGCGAAGATTCTAAGAGCAGGTCCCACGAGCTGACCCGGTAAACGCACAACAGCTCGTGGCAAACAAGAATGGTCTGGAAAACTCTAAGAGGGACCCTGTAGAGCAACAAAGTGTCCGTAGACTACATTGGGTTTGGGCAACCCAGAACGGCAACAGCCGGGCCAATCCAAACAAGAAATGTGTGGGAAAAAATACAAGGATAACTCCCAAAACTCTAAAGGTTAAACTCCAAATGAAAAACACCCAAAGGAAACACCCGCAGGATCTGTGGACTGTCACAACTCTAAATTAAGTATACTGATCAGGGCAAGCAGCCTAGACGTAGCAGGCTAATCTAAAACAGAAATAGTCAGGAAACAGCGAGAATAACATGAACTCTAGAAACAAAAATGAAAACACCTAAAGGAAAAGTCGAAGGGTCCATCGTGACCTAGTACTTGTAAATTACTTGAAATGGACCTGCATCCTCAGCTAGCGAGACATTAGGCACATTGGTCGGGGCAGGAGAGCTGTGTTCGCAGAGCGAGTGAGCCAAGACAGAAACGGACTAGAGCAGACTCCCAACGCCTGTTTCTGCCAGAACTGCGGCAGACCTTGCCAACAGAATTGATGAAAAACCGGGTAGTCGTAACCGGAACTTACCAGGTGTAGAGGATGCACTCACGTGGGTTGGGGAGTGAGCGGGCGGGCTTAATTCTCGTCCGACCTCTTCGGCTGTCGGAATATCCGCACAGACATCGCCGGTATGTGGATCCTCAGAGGGGGAATGGCTTCTGCCGCGCGTATCGCCTTGTGTCGCCAATGTGTTGACAGGCTGCTCAGCCCCTGAAGCCAGCATGAAAAGATACGCGGCTGACCTTCTGCCCTCTGCATGCTCAGAGGCTGCAGAGGCATGATGGTGACCCGGATTGGGAGTAAACGGAGACGGACTGTTTTTGTCGGAATTGTCCTGTCAGCCAGTTGCCAACTCAGATTATGCTCCCTATCGCGTGTGTCCAGCTCAACCTCAATGCCGGCATCAATTGCCCCCACCTGGCGGGCCACCTTCCTCAGGGGTCCCGGCCTTACATCCGAACCGTATGGCTCATCAGCCTCTTGCATGACCACGAGGTTGCGTTTACGACTATTATTGGCTGGCGTCCGGGATGCTTTTTTTAGGTCAGTCTCCCATTCTCCTTGTCTACAAGACCTCAAAACACGAGTGCCTAAGTTAGCACGAGGGACAGAAGCTTGCATAGCAGATGATTCTGGCTCTCATTCGCCAACGTCTGCCCAATTGATGCGGTGTGTTCGCTCAGTCTTTTTTGTTGTATTACCGCTCCTGGTGGTCCTTGTTGAGGTGGTTCGCTTTGCTGCTGCAGTAGATGACTGTCGCTGGTGGCTATCTGAGCTCTGTCCATCATCGCTACCAGCGGACCCTTCATCCGAGGCATCTGGAAAAGGGCCCCGGTTATCACGTGGAGCAAACCGGATCTCACCGGGAGGAGGAGTGCTATCGTCTGTATCATTCCTTCGATGACCACAGAAGAGCAGATCCATTGGTTCGCTTGGCGGATTCAAAGACCACCATATGCAGACAAGTTGGCTATTTGTGATTCGGATCATTTCAGCAAGCAGCAGCGCCTCCTCTTGATCGTCCTGCAGCAGACGTGTACCCTGTCTCGTCGTACCAATAAGCATACAAAATCCGACACCCTGTGCCATGGCTTTGTCTATGCCCGCTAGCAGGTTGCGATAGGTGGGCTCAGTTAGCTCCATCCAGTAAACATGTCCACGACTTTGCCACTGGATCTTCTCCATCCCAACAGGAAGTGGGCTGCTTGGGCGAACTACGGATGGCTCATCCATCCAGAGATGGACAGACCACTGACCGGCGAGACCTGCAGGAGCTGTATTAGCATATATGGTACATCTTTATTGCGGATGCTTGGGGATAACTTACGATCATTTCTGGCGGGGGTTGCGTCCGCAACCGTCACAGCGGCAACGGGTGGTCTCAACATGTCTCTTAAGATCCCCTGATGTTTTTTTGCTATGTCCTTTAGCAAAAGGTCGTGGCATTCAGTAAAACGTTCGCCACGGAGGTTATTAGCCTGCCAGAGTCCCGACCTCTGGCTAACAGGGCAGAGGGTAAGAGTATGTGCCTGGATGGCCGCCCATTGTCCGGCAGTACTCTGCTTCCAGCCTGGGATCCTGTCTTGCTCGATCTTACGTTTCATAGCATTTCGGCAGGCTTTATACTCCGGACTATAGGTTCGTGGGTGGGGGAAGCCACAAACGTGCTTACACCAGGTAACATCGCCATCGTTTGTAAAGGCCGCCGATTTTTCGAAACTGAGACCAACCTTTGAGGCTGCCATTGTAATAGTGATCGGGGAGGGGTGTGGTTGATGGGTCAGACAGAGGCTGGTTTGTAGGCGGGTTTAAATGGTGCCTCAGCGGATGGAGGATGGCCAGTGGTAGATGCTGGTACTTTTGAGGATGAAGGATTGTGGAAGATCCGAAAATAATAGAACGGGCCTGGCAGACAGTAAAGGGAGTTTTGTGGATGGTAATAGCTGTGAAAAGGTTATTGGCTAGGGAAACATAGATAGGTAATCTGAAATGAGCTGAGGATACACTGGTGATACTGCGGACGAGTGAGAGGTTGTGCTGAGCTTTGTGGGTCCTGTTAGGATGGTCTCGTGGATTGAGGATGTGATTGTGATTGGGGAAAGGATTATGGATAGAAGATGGAAGGGGGGTAAGAGAGAGCTTATATAGGCCGCATGAGGACGGTTTTAGTGGGGTTCGCAGGATTGTACCCTCTACAAACTTGAATATCTTGAAAGGTCATGTGACCCACCTACAATGACGATAGGTTTCAGATAAGGTTTTAAGCCGCAACAGAGCCGCATGGGAGCCGCAACCCATGAGCCAAGGCCCTCACATACTCTCAACAAAGAACAGGTTTCACAAGTTAAAGCGTGAATAACGGTTGGCAGATTGAATATCTGGACCCGTTCGTCATCCGACTAAACAAACTTGAAATTTTCCCGATTTACCACTTGAAAGAAACCTACCCTTCACTTTGAAACCCTGAGTCCGCTGCAGCCGCTCAGCCCATCCGCTTACGCATCGGCCAGACTACTTGAAAGAGAAACTCCACACACGATGACCTCAAAGACAACAAAGTGTCCTTATTGCAGGCGACTTTATCAACAAGCCGCTGCATATGAAAAACACCTTCAGACAATGCATCTTGATATCGTTCTTTCCCTCAGCGCGATTGCGGAGGCGGCCTCCATGGGACCTACTTTGGTTCATGATGAACTTGAAAACCTGACCTACTCCGACTACAAATCTGATTGCAGGCTCGAGATCCCAGATTTCCATACAGCAAGTGGTGAGATAGATGATATGCAGAACGATTAAGACACGGAAGACGTTTCCCAACCACCGGTCGGCGTGCGCCCTTCGGGTCAAGAAACTATTCCCTGTGCCAGCAGACCTCTCGGCGAAGGTGCTGGCTATACAGAGCTCAACAAGGCCATGACTGATGACCCGTTGAGCCCTTTCTCATCTGAAAACGACTTTAATTTGGCGAGCTGGTTTGTCCGGAGCAAGGTAGCCAAGTGGCAGATCGACGCGTGCTTTGCGGAAGGTTTAGGCGGTACGGATAGGATGTCATTCCGGTCCGCCTATCCCTTGCGACAACATCTCGACATACTGGACCCATTTCGTGAATACTTGGTGTGGGCCGTAGCCAGTATTGATGATGGTCCACATGGCACAACTTTCTATTATCGAAATATTATTTACGGTGTCCGCTACCTGATCGGTCAGGTCACGTATAGCTCAGTTATGGTTTACGCACCTATTCGAGAATATGATTCATGTGGGCAGCGATTATATTCAGAGATGCATACGGTGGACAGGTGGTGGGATATGCAGGTATGAGATAGGTCCTGACAAGTTCTTGGTGTGGTGTTTCCTGGGCTAACAGCCCATTCCGTTCCTTGGTAGAAAGCTTTGCCCGCAGGGTCCACAGGGGTGCCCATTATCGGATTGTCTGACCAGACGCACCTCACCAATTTCTCCAGAGATAAGAAAGCCTGGCCGGTATACATGACGATCGGCAATCTCCTTTCGAGAACAAGAAGCAGCCCTGCCAAAATGCCAATCCTGCTTCTGGCATTGCTTCCAGTACCGCCAAAGTTCACTGGCGAATGAGCCGGTGCCAACGAAGCCCAGCGGCAGACCAATGCGGATATCCTGCAGGCCGCCTTCGCGCTTGTCCTGGCACCATTACAGCAGGTTGCCCGAGGAGGAACGGTAATGGATTGTGCAGGTGGCAAAACACGCCTTTGTTTTCCCATTTTGTTGGCCTGGATTGCGGAACATGCTGAGCATGCAGCATTGCAAGAAATAGGCAGCAAGTCATGCCCAAAGTGAGAGGTTCCGTGCGAGGAGCTCGGTGGGGATCCACGGCGAGATTATGAGACCTGCGACTACATGCTATATAGAGAGAAAGCCTTGAGGCATGAGCCGGCAGAAGCGGCCGGCATTGCCGACTACTTTCAGCCGTTGCGCGTGAAAATAGGAAACAATGTATTCACCGGAAGCAACCAAGTAAGTCCCGCGGACCTACACAAGCCGGACCACTTGCACAACATCTACCTTGACTTATTCAAACATATGATGGAATGGGTGGAAGGTTTCCTGAAAAAGCATAAACGGCAGCAGGCGTGCGACGATGCTTGGAAAGAAATTCCTCTTTACCCCGGATTCAGCGTACCGAAAAAGACCTATCGCGAAATCACACAATGGCAATGAAAGGAGATGCGCCATCTCGGCCCTTGTATTTCAGCCGTATTGGCATCCTCATTGCGAAATCCAGACAGTTCTCAATATCAGGATTTCAAGAGCGCTTTCAACTGTGTTAGCGCACGGGTGGACTTCACTCTCATGGCTCCATATCGCAGTCCTACACCCAACACACTTTCCAACATGGAAAGCTACATGCAGACATTCCACCGGACAAAGGACATTTTTCTTGAGTTCCGTACCTGGAAGGCTACCCGCGCTCAAGCAAATCGCCCGGATCGGGAGCTAAGGGAACTAATGCCAGATGAGCGTGCTAAAGATGTCCGCCACAGAACCGTCGCTAATCGCTGTCGGCTGGCTGATCAAGAGAGCGTTGAAAGGTCTGATCGTTGGGCAGATTTGATATGGTGTGACAATCACTTCAACTTCATCAAGATGCACTACCTGACTCACTTTGCCTCCCCGGTCCGGCGTTTTGGATACATATGGATGTATTCAACCGAGCTCAGTGAACTAGCATATAAGGATCAGATTAAAGATGGCTACCACAGGGCAATCAAGAATGAAGCCGCCCCAGATCTTGTTGCACTATGGCCACCTGCACGCCCTTGGAATAAGGTTGCAGACAATTGAAGCGCTTTCGAAAGTTGAAGGTGTGATCGTGGTAGAAGATAGTGGGATGGAAATGCCGACTGTTGCAAGTCGCAGCACACCTAGCCAGGTGCTTAAAGGCAGTATGAAGAACACCAGCACGCTGACCGAATTATGCACAGCTCTCGATAGCCATTATTCCAACATGATGCGGGAGATACGGCGTTTTATCACGCAGACTGCTGCGGATCACCAGCGGTTGCCTACGGACCCGGCCGAACTCGGGTTACTTCCTGTAGAAGGATTTGCTCAGCTTGAAATCCCAGTGCCCAACTTTCAGGAAACTGACCGGTTCCAGATCCACCGGGCCCGCTGCACTGGAACAAAGCATTCCGCAACGGTGGCTCTAGAAACGATTGGGTGTGGGTCCTGACTGGTGGAGAAGCGAACTATGGAGATTTACGGGGACGGGTGGTGGCTCGGTTGCTAGCACCTTTCAAGATAAGAAATATTCTAAGTGAGGCCGCAGCTGTCCATCGCCTGGCATTAGTTCACATACTCGATCCGATCAATGGTGGCAGATTTCACATTCCGAGCGGAAATATTCAAGTCGGCAACCGGATCAATGGTAGAGACATACGAATAGTCAGTATAGGCGCAGTGATTGGACAGGCGCAGGTAATTGCTAGCGGTGACAAGCAATGGATAGTGAATCACTGGATTGATCTGAGAACGTTTAATGAAATATATTAAATTATTCTATCCAATTATGTACAGTATTTATTCGGCTGAGTTGAAACTGGGCACTTAAGGTGGCAGTTCGCGTATTGACTGTCCGGCTTCAACTTGGCCAGGTGAGTACTGCACGATCCGCGGGCATTTAAGGGAATGTTTTAAATAGGTTGAATTGTTCTGCATGAATATACGGCCAAGTTGAAGCCGTACGCTTAGGGTGGTAGTGCCCATATTCAGTGTCCAGCTTCAACTCGGCCGGGGGAGTACTACACGATCCGTGGGCATTTAAGGCAATGTTTTAAATAGGTTGAATTGTTCCACACGAATATCTGGCCGGGTTGAAGCGGGACACTTAAGGTGGCAGTTCCCATATTGAGTGTCCGGCTTCAACTCGGCCGCAGGAGTCATACATGATTCGCTGGTATTGAAGGGAATGTTTTAAATGCGATAAATTGCTCCGTATGAATATACGGCCAAGTTAAAGTCGTACACTTATGGTAGCAGTGCCCATATTCAGTTTCCTGCTTCCACTCGGCTGCAGGAGTACTACATGATCCATGGGCGTTTAAGGGAATGTTTTAAATAAATTGAATTGAATAGGCGGCCATGTTGAAGCAGGCAACTTAAGGGAGAGAATCCCGTTGAATGTGTCCGGCTTCAACTCAGCCGCCTGAGTTCTGCAGATGATTAATGCGAAACTAGGCTCTCCTGCAGAAAGGGAAGCCAACCAAGGTAAGGGGTCTGCATGGCTGCCGAGCTGGGCGTCTTGTGAACAGTAAGGGAATTATGGAAGTGACAGTAGGGTGCAGACTAAGAAATAAGCGACGTAGGATGGCAGCGGACAGAAGCAGATGGAAGCGGACAGATCTAGGTCGCCAGAGGTGTGAGGGTAGCAGAGATGGTCGCCGGACGCACGCAAACGCAAGGAGTAGGCAGGAGGCCAGTAGACGAGAGGATAAGGGGGCGGATACAAGGGGGAGGCACGAGGAGGGGGTGGGGCCGCAACAAGTGCGTCGGACGCTGTGGAGGGAAAGTGGGGCGTCCGGGTGCACCAGACGCAAGAAATGAAAGGCAAAGAAGGCACGGGAGATCCGGGAGGACCGGACGCAAAGAGCAGACGCTATTCGTCCAGAAGCGGGCTCTGTCCGTTCGGAGAAAAAGGCTTTTTTGCTGATGAAGTTTCTACATTATCGTTACCAATACTTCGCCTATCTAGATCGAAGTACCCTATTATAGCTAGCCTACATTACTCATGTCTTCTTCACGAGTTCTCCGATATAATAACGATTCAAGGTCCTACCTCTCTGAATACCTCAAGCCAAAGCGACCACCTACCAAGTAGCCGAGAATCTAATAGAAGGATATTAACATCCGAATGAGATTCAAGGTCATGATATATGTGGTACCAGCATTTTAGATATTTTGTGAAAGACAGTCTGCAATACGAATAACTGGTGAAGCTATCATAATAGCATATGACATATGTGTTCTATCGTGATACCATCAAGAGTATGCATGTGCTCTATCCTGATCTAGTAGAGACAGCATTTCGAATATTTGTGCTCTTAACACACTGTTGAGACTATGCAAGTAAGTTATCCAGATGCTATCACAAGAAACATATAAGCTCAAAGGATGTCATTGGAAGCCCATGGCAACAAATTGCAATCGATGCTGCGAGTGTTCTAATATTGCTGTATAGTATCAGGAAGATTATCTGGATGCTACAGTTGAGTTGATTTCTGTCATGACAAGAGCATGGAAAGAAGATTGTTAAAATGAGGGACCTTGGATCGAAATTAATCAGAATATGAGGCCATAGAATCTGCACATAGGATGACGCATGGCCAGGGTAGAGGATATGGAGGACCCAGAAAGAAATGGGGAATAGGGTCCCTATGTGAGGTTAGGCCAACCTCTCTTCCAGCGCAATAGTTAGTGTTTTGAGCATCCGGCACGCCTGACACACCCTACTCTCACAATTCATATATCAATTTTTGCTAATATTCTGAGATATGATTTTCATCATTAATTTGTTTAAATCAGAAGTGTACACAATGTCAGCTTAGGGTCTTTCTCTCACCTTTTGTAAGTTTCCAGAGTCTTTTCATTAACATCTTGGTTTGATGGAAAGTTCAATAGTTGTGCTGTTTTCCATCACAAATATGGAATCTTCCAAGTCATGTGCCTATCATGTATCAACCACATATACTAAGACTAGTTCTTAGCACTAATAAACTAACTAATCCAAAGTCTTGGCCATAGGCTCCTTTCACACCAAAAATTACTCCTCTAAAGTGTTTCTTACCCAAGTTTCTCAAGTAAACCTAGATGGAAAACTTTCCAGAAACCACCCAACTAGTTATCTCTATATCTCAAAATTATCCTCTATTTATTTACAGAGTCTCCTGACACTTCCTTCTTATTGTACACCTTATCAATGATGGGAACATTGTTGGTGTGTAGTTGCTAGGGCAATTATCTTAGTAAATTAGTGCAAATAATGACTTTCAAGAAATACTTGAACTTTACAAGCCAGTAGGACATTCAGTTGGTCATGACTATACTTGAAATTAATTATCGAATATTACACAGATGAAAAGACTTTAATTCAGAAGTTTGGGGAAAGGTGATCTAGTTTCTGGTGAGATATTAACAATTTAAAAGTGGAGCTTTCACCCATTTTTGGTGTGAAATTGGGGAATCACCAAGACTTTTGATTAGTCACTTTACATGTGAGAACTTTCGCGACCGTCTCAAGGATAAACTTCTTCCATCGCTCTTTTTTTCAAAGTGTTAGGGGTTTCACAATCCCTGTTCTATACTAGGCGATTCATCAAGTATTCAGATACCTTGGTGCCAAGACATGCCTACTATCAGGGTCTTGGCGCCAAGGCATCGGAATACTTTATGAATCGCCAAGTATCCCTTGGCGCAAAACATGCTAACGCCAAAACATATGGCCGCTCAACACCAATTTTAGCAATTGTCCTCTGGGCACTCGTCTAGTAACGGGAAAACAACGCTTTTGTGCCTGCCAAGAAATAAAGGCAGCCCATCATCATACCGATAATACTGTACAAGCAATCCATGAACACCTCCACCATGAACTACATCCTAATCTCCCCAAACCTTTTCTATATTGAGACCTCACCTATACTTCTCGCTACACCACCATCACCAGACTTCACACGAGCGCACCTAACGGCTCACAGCTATTTCTCCCCTCACTTTCTCTTACAACCCAACCCCGCCCATGCTCATCAGACCCACCTCCATCGCCCCTCGGCCCGCTTGCTTGGCTGCCCTTTCACTCAACTCACTCACTTTTAGCTCCGGGCGGAAACTAGAAGCCTATCGTTTCTCAATACCCCAAACTTACCCCCCCCGTCAATGCCCCGGCCGCCGCCACCTCTCTCTCTTCCACACCCCATCGCCCCGGCAACACTCAACATCTGCTCCCTGCACCCGCTCCCCCCCCGAATCCCATTCTTCTTCTTTCGCTCGCGATTTGGAGACTCAGCTATCACTCAAGCAACAGCATCCCTCTGAATCTCAGATCTTGTATGCTTTAACGGCGTGCCGGAACTTTGTGAATTCCCAATTAAAAGCCACGAGCGAAGGGATATCCGGAACCAGTCCCACATCCGCAATCTTATCCCTAGATGACTGTTACCACCTCGGCCCCCTCCGTTCATTCCAGCCTCCAGCGCGGTCTTCTAAGCTTCACGTTGCCCCAGCATCTTGTCTCCAAGATATATCAGCCCAGAATAAGGTTGCCTTCGCTCCGATCGCAGGTCTAGCTTTTGAACTTATCTCTCATCCTGCTGCTTTCATTTCCCCAAAAGTGCTCTCGGCCTATGTTTCGTTTCAGTCACTCATCAAGGACCCTACACCTATACCCGTCGCCTTTTCCCTCTACGCCCAGAAATCGTATACACCTCCTGGTGCCTCGAAGCTAATCATTCCAAACGCCAACCAATCCAAGAACGCGATACCGCGGGGTATTGCTGATGCCGCGCTGAGCGCAGCAATCGAAGTTAAAGATATGGCTCTTTGCCTCGATATAATCGATACCTCATATGGGCTCCCGGCATTTCGCCGTGCAAAACTGATTCGGGAAGCCACCCCTGTGGCAATTCTCGCTGGTCTCATGCCACCCGTTGCATATGCCATTGGGGATATTCTCGCAAGACACCAAGACGAGGTGGCTCATTCTCATGCGTTAGGATTTGCATTTACCGGGATATTGGCTTATATTACCTTCACTGCCGGCCTGGGTATTCTTGCTGTTACAACCGCAAACGACCAGATGGTTAGGGTCACTTGGGCTATCGGAACTCCCCTGAGGCTCCGGTGGCTACGTGAGGAGGAGCGAGCCGCGTACGACCGGGTTGCCCAGGCATGGGGATTTGAGGATCCCGTCAAGAGGGGATTTGAAGAAGGAGAAGCATGGGAATTGCTCCGCGAGGTAGTATTCAAGAAGAACATGATCTTAGACAATCCAGCTTTGATGGATGGTATGGAGTAATCCAGGGAGAAATGTATATAATTCGAACACTCTTCGTTTCCCCACCAAAAATTCACATAGACATCCTATTTTATAGAACAGTGTAGTAGAGCTCTGTGTTAGATTCATAGCCTAGCGCACTCCATCACTGCCTCCCACTCCCCAGCTTGCCCCGTGGGTGAACGTAAGCGAGACCCGCCAGTGGATAAAGCGCATATACTACGCCACTATTGGGAGCCTTAGCCTGAGGTTGAGGGAATCCTTAGAGTGGAGTTCATCCCTGGATGGTCTGCAGTTCGGGGGAGAGAGAAGGGGGGTTCGAGTTTCAACGGCTCAACCAGTTTAGGCTCCGTAACACCCCAAAATGACGGTGGTCTAGGGTTGACCTGCGAGTAATCCGTGTGGACAGTTACCGGCTTTTCATCTCGCCCACAACTTCGCCCTTAAACTCCATCCTCCCATCCCAAACCTCCCCTCACTCCACCCACTTCCAATTGATTGTGGTTCGCTTACCATCCTCTCTTTCTAGCCCATCTTTTTCACTTAATCCATCTGTCCCCTCTCTTTGAGCGCCCCACACTCATCTCTCTATCATACCTCCCTTGCACACCACAACCCCCATCCCGACCTCCCCTTCACCACCGCCTACCCCCCCCCCCCCCGAAACTAACCTTCAACCTTCCATACTGCCAGCCAACCCCCGTTTACCCTTCAAGTACTGATTTCCTTATCTGTCTTCTAAATGTCTCAGTTCTTTGGTTCTCTCGGGTAAGTCACTATGCATCCCCCTTCCCCTCTCTCTTCAACATTCCTGGTCTATATTATCTCTTTTCTATCTCACTCTACTGCTCGGTACACGATCATCAGACATCTAACATGTTGGATTTACTGCCAATTTATTTAGTCGTGGCTTCCGTGGGAAGAAGCCGGAGAAGACCAAACCTTCTCCCCTACCCTCAGGATCAGGTAACAGTGGGAATGGTGGGGCCGGTGGGAATGGTGGGAACGGCGGAGGCGGCTATAACCCCCCTTCTGGGAATCTAATGCCGGGATCTCCCTCTGGCCAGAGAATCACTCAAAAACCTCTCTTCCTCTGCAAACCGTTTGTCACAAGCCAGCTCGTCAAAGGCAGCTTCTCCACAATCGTCGTTCTTCCCCGATATGTCGATCAAGGAGAATGGTTGGCTCTCAACTGTAGGCCGCCTGGTTCCCTTTATCGCTAGATGCTTACCGCCAACCTAGTGTTTGAGTTTTTCGACATGCTGAATAAGTTTTACGGGGTTGTGCAGGAGTTCTGTACTCCACAAGCCTGCCCCTCCATGTCAGCTGGTCCTGGGTAAAACAAGCTCCACCCTTGATGCTAGCAATTTAACTAATCTGCTTTCCTGCTCTTCTCAAGTTTGGACTATTCTTGGCTCGATGCGAATAAGAAACCATTGCGTTTGCCCGCAACCACGTACATTGAATACGTTCTCCAATGGATCTCAAACCGCATCAACGACGAGTCTATATTTCCCACCAAGGCCAATCCAACTACTACCACCGCTGTGAACACCCCCCCAGGTTCAGCAAGCAGTCCGCCAGCCGGCGCTACTGGTGCCACTGGTCAGACTTGGATCGGAAAGGAGGGTGGATTTCCACCAAATTTTTACGTCACCTGCAAGGCCATCTACAAGCAAATGTTTCGCGTTTTCGCACATATCTACCATACCCACTTCGCCAAAATCGTTCACATGAGCCTAGAAGCTCATTTCAACAGCTTTTTTGCACATTTTATCCACTTCGCACGGGTAGGCACCCCATATTATCTCCTAGCACGTCCCAGCTTCTTACAATGATGCATTAGGCCTTCGAACTGCTGGAGCGGCGTGATATAGAACCTCTCCGTCCTCTGATTGACTCCTTTGAAGAACAAGGTCTTTTCAAGGACAACGAACGATCAAGAGAACAGTAGATATTCTCGGAGATAACACTTGTGATCCGGCGTCGTTTGCGTGTTTGCTATCGTGTGCTTTATTTTCACATTTTCAAGTTTATGGTTGTTTTTTATTTATTTTCAACTGGGCTTTCGCTATGGAGTTACCAATATTAGGCATGGATAGCAAATAAAATCATGTTTCCACCCACTCTCTAGCAATTGCTTTCGTTTTCCTTCTTTTCATACACACTCAGACCTGTTTATGTTTTGCTGTAATTAGGCTGCTATTCTCGAGCGCCATTCAATTGGTTTCAAACACTACTTTCGCTACTTACAATAACTATGGCTGTACGAGTGTGTTCAAATCCCTATCCATACATGCCCGATCTCCAAGGTCCAAGATACAAGTATATGTCGTGAATGATTTAAGCGTCACATTTTATTTTGGAGGCAAGCATGTAGGCTACAGGTCGAAACTCGCTAGGTACAGTTTACCATTCCCAATTCAAGCTCCTCTACTTAGGGTCCATAGGGCCCAGAAGGCTTTCCCACAGCTCCCTGTCCACCACGGGCGTTGTCCAACGCGGCAGACAGGAAGCCTCCTACAGCAATCATGTCGGCCGCCACAGAAACCATGTGAAAGCCCTGCTCGGTAAACATACGAGCTCCATTACTATTAGCAAGACCATTTCTCAACATCAAGAATCTGAAAATACCTTGATCACCACCGGTACAAAAAATGCCTGTTCTCTTCCCAGCCTTTACCGCGGCTTCCCTAATCCTTGCGATAGAGGAAACCAGAGTTGGGTGGAGTTCATCCGAGACGACCGGACACCCGAGTGAATTTCCGAGATCAAAAGGTCCTACAAAGAGTACATCGACCCCTTCCACAGCCGCAATGGCATCGACCTAAGCAATAAGTGAATAAAGCACGACAGTCATGAGATATCACGCGATACCCAGAGAACCACATACATTTTCCAAAGCTTGTTTGGTCTCGATCTGGACAATAGTAAGAATACTATCATTCGCGGCCCTAAGGTACTCGATAGAAGAACTGATGTTGAAAGCTCCCATCGGGCTGGAGGACTAAGCAACCCTGCACCTTTGCACATACGGGAGGTGTAGGGCGGGAGAAGAGCTTACAAGGGACTTCCATATCCCCTAACCCCCATTGGTGGGAACTTGGCATACTTCACAGCAGTCTCAGCCTCCTCGACCGTCGAAACCAATGGCACCATAATCCCATGGGCTCCGGCATCCAGGGCACCTTTTCACACCTATTGTTAATCTGCTAAGGATGGATGGGAGCGGGGAGCAGTATATAAATACGTTTGAACATCCAGGCCTCACAAGCCGCGATGCGAACAATCGGACTGACCCCACAGCCAGCGACCGCGCTGACGGCTTCGTGCATTGCCCCGTCGCCAATTCCGCCATGCTCGGTATCGATGAGAACCCAATCAAAGCCGGAACGAGCGATTGCGCGGGAGACATGGCTTTTGCAATTATCATACATTAGCCTGGTAACCATTTACCTTCAACCCAACCAGCATCGGCGATTGGATGAAAACCTACTGCCCAGGGAGCATCTGCCAGGCGCCAAAACATTGTCCGCTCCCGGTACGCAAAGCATTAAGAGCTTTATTGACGGCTTGCATTTTCAATTCGTAGTCCTTCTGACTGTTTCGGTGTGTTTGTGTTTGGTTGGGGTCACGTCAGTGGGGACAAGTAGGAGGAGAGCACAGCTCGAGGCTAATTTATATAAACCTGTGCCCTACCTTGTGTTGTTTTTGTTTTTTTGTTGTCCTCTCTCTTTTCTTCTCAATTCGAGGCTCAAAAGCGATAAACGACTACAGCAGAGCGCGGGGGCGGGGGAAAGACCCCCACCTCCCCGCTCTTTTTCCCGAGTGGTACACTTTAGCCATGACGATCCATGCCTACCCATGCCTATCGAGTAGCTCCCCCCTCGAAATGCCATGTCCAGAGAGCGGGGACAGCCGCGAGGGTGGGATTGCTACCCGTATTTCATCCCATCTTTTCTACTTATTAGGTATGGTACGGTACTCGAGTACCGAGCACATGAAAAGCAACTTATAGGTAATTCATATTGCTTATACATAATACCAAACAAAAAGTGAGAAAAAGCCCCCCCGAGCCACCACACATCGGTGATTTGAAACCCCCCCCCCCCATCTTGAGGAATATTGCTCCCAGATCTGAAAATATGGAAAGAGGGGTATCTTCCGAGCACTTCTGTTGGGCAACATTCTTCCAAAGACGTGGTTGCGCCCGGAAATATATACCGTACTGAATTCATGTGACCATGGCCCCAGAATTACTCACTGCCCTTTTTTCTTTTCTTTTCTTTTTGTTCCACAGCACCGGGAGAATCCCGGAATTGGCGCGCCCCGCGGGAGTATGCACAGTGATCCTCGAGGATATGCAAGCCATCATGCTGATTTCCCCCGGCAATCTGGTGAGGGTGGAGGGAGGGAGAGGGGAAATTGACAAGAGGGGAGAGTAGGTGGGGTGTTGTGCGGTATCGCGCCCCAGGTATTAATTAGAAAATGTGGCATGCATCGGTTCCCGGATACAACTTTTTTTGGACCGTTGGGAATGTGCTATCATCCAAATCCAAGTGCTCTACAGTAGGATGCACGAGGGAAATGATATCTTCTCTCTATTGGACGGTCGCTCTATCAACTTACGGTAGCTGGCTTCTGCTGATTGTGATTGCTGACCTTCAGCTCCGCTTGGAATCTCAAGTACTAGGTATAATATTAGAACCTCCCTCAGCTCCTAGTCCGCAGTACCGGTACTTTGTATCCACCCCATTATCGCTCAACAATCCCATGCGGGAGGTACCCCATATAACCAAGTTACAATAACCGTCAGCAGCGATACAACAAAAGTGGTATGATAATGCACAAAGTCGACCTTTTCTCTCCCTAACTAATTTCCTACCTGTCTTCGATAGGCAAATGCAGCGCAAGAAAAGCTACTGGCCATAGTACTTTCTCCTTACTCACTCCCTGTCTAGCAAACTTAACTGCACGGCTAATTAAGCCTCGGGTTCCGTGCCTTTGTTTTCAATGAGGTTCATCGATTGTGAATTTATCGCAAGACCCACGAGACCCCTCGGACCCTCGGCGGTCTTCAGAACTGTCAATTGATGGTTGGTATTCGTCGTGGGCCTCCTCGCAAACCCCATTTTGTCACATCAGGTACGATTCTGTTGCCCGAGCACAGCGCGCGACCCAGTCAAAACCAGGACCACAGGACTGGGGGCAGCGCACGAAAGAAAAAAAAGAAGAGAAATACCGGACCATTAAACAATTGGAACCCAAATTTCTGCGCCTGCTGCCACGGGAATTTTTGATAATTATGAAAGAGAAACCACCGGTGGACACACCGTGGCCCACCAAGAAGGAACCACAAAAAAACACAGGGTGGCCGGAGCTCCGTTTCCCCACAATTTTATCTTAACCTGATCAATTGTCATCTGTGCGATTGAATTATACAAAGCCGCTCTGCGCATTCCCCCATAACTCAGTGCAAAGGTTTTATGATTGGATCATCATTTCAGCCTGACTCGTGTCAACTCCTACACCATCGACCATACTGCATTACCAACATCAATCCATCCATTTGTTCACCCCCCGAATCCTCTAAATTGAGTATCCCAAACATTAATAGACCTTTTTCTTCTCGTCAACGCTGAATTGGCCAGGGCCCATATTGACGAGGAGGACGAGGCCGCCACTAGAAATGAAATCAGCAAAAGGTATTAGAGGCTGGGAAACTAAAACTTACACGATGGACAAGATCTGGAAGAAATCGTACTTGGCGAAATCCCGGTGAGGGTGATGTGGGTGAAGCTAATATATATATTTCAGTAAATCGCAAGCCACTCGTACATACTAGAAAGGGGATAAACTCACAGTCCAGAAGTTGTTGATAATAAGGTTGAAGATGCTCAAGATAACGACGAGCAAGACCGCACTCCACTTGGCCTTGAACCCAACTACAACCATCACACAGGCAACAAACCCAACCAAGCTCACTAGGATTCTGCTAACGCTCCATTCTCCAGAGAACACAAATCCGATGAACAAGAAGATTAGCAAAACTCTTCCGGCAAGCTGGAAATACATCTTGCGGTCCTTTTCGTCGATCTGCGGAAGCCCAGCAAAAGCGAAACGTTTGCGATGCCATGAATCGGAAAGGACCATGAGTAGACCACCCATGACAGAAAGGTTGCGGAGGAAAAAGTTCAAATCGAAAATTAAACCATATCCCAGAGCTTGGGTAACGACAACACCAAGAAGACCTCCAACGGCATATTCAGAATGGCGACGGGCAATGACCATAACGGAGCAAATCAACATAGCAACAACATTGGCAGCTAAGAATAGATGGGTAAGGCCCCAGGGAACTGCATAAATGTTTTTTTTGCATCAGCCCAATTCTCTATGTGACCCGCAAGTTCTCGGCAGGAGCAACCCCTGTTTAGCACCTGCAGAAGGGGGGGGGGAGGGCATACTGCGCCTGTAATCGTGAAGATACAAAAGTTGGTCGCTCCATTGTGTCATAATCCTGAGCGCATCCTCAAGGAAAGTTACAACGATGAGAAACCTTCCAATTGCGGGTAAGTATCTGTAGTATGAGGCCACAAGCAATGGAGAAGCGGTGGGTTCAGTTAGCAGCTTATCACTAATCTTCTGCAGCCCAACAGCCTCCCATGAGCCAAGCTCATATCCCTCCAAGTGGAACGTACGGTTTAACAGGTTCAGCAAAAGTGTCCAGTAAATCTTCGATTTTACTGGTTTGTTCACGAATGGCATCAAGTGGGGAAGGATCCGAAGTTGCTGCCGAGTGTGATGGGCCCCCGAAAGGCCTATGATCGGGGCCTAGGTGATAGTTCGCCGTTCCTCTAATTTGCGCCATCAAAAATACCTAGATACTCGCGGGTCGAGAGTAAATTTGGGGAGACGAGGGGGTGTTTGATTGTTGTTTTCGTTCGAACGAGGGTTTGTTCTAGGTTCCAGCCGATAGTCAAGGAGAGGTAGTGTGAGCTTAAAAAAGGGGAAGAGAGAACAAGAATGAATGAAGCCCAAGAGGATTTCTGGAAACGATGTTAAATGTGGACAAAGGTAGGTAGGTGGGTAGGAAAAGAAATACAGTGGGCTATAAGCGGAGGGGAGCGGAGTAGGGATGGTTGGTGGGAGGTTGGCCGCTGCTGTAGGTTACTGGGGCTAAAGGAGAGGCAAGGTGGTCAGAACGCGAGCACTTTGCGGATGATTCCGGTGAAATTGTACAAAGTTATGCTTCAGCGTGGTGAATGTGACGAGAAGACTATTTTATAATCCCCCTTGCCAGTTCAGAATTAAAATATTTTACTACTGAACATAACTCATCTCTGCCCCTCCGCTCATAGAACTATCATAGGTCGTCGAGCCCATCCCGTCAGCTATCTCCGCCCACATAGAAGTTTTTTTAATCTTAGAAAAAGTTGGCGCCACATAAGCAGCAACTGGACCACATTTAAGGTCACAGATCCGCCCTCCTAATCCAGTGAGGATTCTTTTGATCTAAAAAGTGACCCTCTTCCCTGGTCCCCCACCGCGAGTTAAAAATATCCCTTTTGCTTGCAATGACACGCTGTGCTCTGCCGTCAGCACACAGTACCTCTTCAGAACCTGGCGAAACAGCGTTGTACTAGGTACATTTATCGGGAGCAAGGTCACGAGCCTTAAATACTCGTACCGGGCATGTACTGCACCATGCTGAACCTCTACTAGGTCATTACAATGTTTCCCTACGATGCAAATCTCCGATGTAGTGAGAATTCACCATTATCTGGCACGTTCCCCGGGGAATGTGTGGTTTTGAACTCGTGGGTTAGAGCTTTCTGCTAGCCAGTGCTCGTTGTGCTGGATGCTTGCTATGCGGGGAGAGATTGTATGATCTATTGAGATGGCTACCGAGCACTGAGTACTGTACGAGTACAATACGAGCACTGATTTGGCGTCAGAGGGATAAATCTTATAAAACTTTTCGATTTTTGCCGCCTCAATTTCAAAACGCAGTCCCTAATCCCATTCCTCGAGCGCGATCCTCATACGCTAAAGTGCGGCCGCGGCATCACACTCGAGCATTCAACATGAGCTGCAGATTCTCTCAAGCTTGACCTCCCCGCAGCTGAATCCTCCCACCTTCAATTGGCATTGCATTCTCACCACTTGGCCAGCACGAGGGTACTGTACAGCCGCATTCGCAAAATTCTCCTACCCTTCCGAGTGCCACTAGCCTTTGGAAACGCTTTGCCAACACACCTGCTATTATTTAGTAGAACAAATTATGATAAGAGCTTACATGTCCTTAGAAACATATCAAAAAGAGTTATCAAAAAGACTCCAGCTGGCCTGCTGTGAATAGGTATTGCTCCTGGGGTACAAGGAAGGGTGAGAACTTTATGAACACGGATGTACTGGTAGGAGAGCATGAGAAACAATTGTCCTCTAAGCTGGGCTGTCAGTGGTAATAATGGAATACTATAACACTCAATTACATGCACCTTTGGCATCAAGCCTTAGTCGCCATCATCTCTTTTAACTATTTTGTAATAGGAGGCCTTACCCAGGGCTATTTGCATTTCCATAGATGCTGTTATTAGTAGAATTAACTAGGACTTGAACACTAATTCCGCCGCCATTTACATACAGGGAGCAATGACTGCTTTGAATGCTAACAAATCTGGAAATAGGATGACGAAATGCCCCAGCTACAGAACAGCTACTGGGAAGAAAAAGTAGGGAAAATTGTGAAGAAAATAGAAGAGACAATACTAAGGGCTGACAGTAGAAATTACCAACAAAGGAAATTTTCCTTCCAACAGAATTGGGGCGCGATACCCTGCTGAACAAACCACCGTTTATTGCCCCCATTTTTTGCTGATAAAGAAAAAGGAAACTCATTGACCGTAGAAAGAAAAGATAACAGGAATTGCGAAGCCGGGAGATATTCAGGAGCAGTTGCAGACGACTGAATACCCCCTACAGTTCGTTTAGCCGGCAAGAAGCAACAAACCAGACTCGACCCGAAAGTAGACCAAGTTTTAGAGAACAGCATTCATGATCAATACCCGCAAATCTAGCTCTCTGTGTGAACCGCCCAATTATCTGAGTCATCAACTTCTGCCCAATCTGAGCTTGAATTTTTCGTATCACTGGTAGTACTACCAGTGTCCAACAATTGAAAACCATTGCCACTCTTAGTGGGTTCACCGGCCGCGGCCTTAGAGATTTCCTTTTTGGGACCCTCCTTTTTTGAAGCCGTGGGTCTCTCAGGATTAGGTTTATGGGAAACCTTGGTAGATTCAATACTTGCCGACTCGTCACCGCTTTTGCCGGTATCGGGATTATTGATTGCTTTCTTCTGCTTCCGACCCTTTCTCTGAACCTCGCTCCAATCCTCTGCAAGATATGCGGGAACCGTCTCCCATAACGAGTCGTTTATCTCATGGCGTTGGGTGAGGTCTTGGCTCTTTGTAAGATTCTTATCTTCGCTATCGTCCGAGATGTGTTGGGTGTTGGTTTGGGTGTCGGGAGAAACAAAGGTGTCAAGAAGGTCACCTGAAGTTGGCTTGACCTCTCGGGCGTTGGTAGGAGTGGAAGACCTTTTGCCGTTGACGGTAATCCATGCAGAACCAACCATGGGATCATCAGCAGGTGGTTTGCTCTTCTGCTTAGCCGCTTCCGCAGCTCTCACACTTGCACGGTGCTGCTCAAATCTAGCTTTTTGATCAGCTCTCTCAGCCTCCTTCTCTAGCTTCTTCTTTTCCTTCTTCTTCGCATTTTTGTTGGCATGTGTTCCACTTTGGCTAGCGGGTGTGGTGGACCTTTGCTTCTGGGTGCGTGGAGGCTGTGTCGATGATGTGATCGTAAGGACGCGAGCCCCCGAGGCGGACCCTTCTAGCATGTCACTAGGATCCGTAGAAGTAGATTGTTGGAACCCAGACCCGGGCAATTGAGATGTCTCCTCTTCGTCAATATCTGCATCGGCTCCGGTAGAGGATGTTTGAGAAGCTGTCGCGAATGGGGAAGCAGGGGTCGTAAGGTAAGGCTTCTGTAATTGAGATTTCTGCGATTGGGACTGTTTTGCTGAGGAGCTCGATGGTGCTCCTTTTTTCCCACCACTCTCTGTAAGAGATTGAAGCCTACGCAAAGCCTGTAGCTCATCTTCATCTTGCGCTACATCATCATCGGTCGATTGCACAACTTTCTCTCCATCTTCGTGGGAAGCCACCTTTTTAGGGCCAGTATTTGAGAGGGTGGCTTTCTTCTTCTTAGGTTTTTTCTTCTTTTCTGCAGTGTTACCGTCCGTCCCGCTGCTCACAAAGATGCTGCCACTGGATAGCTTCTCCGAAGAAGTCGAGACGATGTGCTTGCCATGAGGCTGAGCTTTACCCGATCCACAGTACCACCAGTACCCTGCAAATGCTATAGCGAGGAATAGCCCCCATGAGACGAGGACAGAACTCATAGTGAAGAAAAAGAAAAAAGAGGAGAAAACAAAAAGAAAGGAAAGGAAAAGAGGGTAGGCCCGAGACTCCGTGAAGCCGGGAAATGTGTAAAAGGCTCAAACACCAGCCCTGACGGGTTCCGAAGACTGGAGGGAACTAGAGCCCCGGTAAGTTACTGTGGTTGTCGGAGATCAGGGGGTAGAGGAATTGGAGAGAGGGATGCAAGATTATTAGAGAGGCTAAGGGGTAACAGCTGCAGGAAGAGGCGATGTGGCGAGGAAAGGCGGATGAGAGAAAGGTGTACAGATGAAAAGGAGAGGCGAGGTATTGGTGAAGAGAGCTCCGCTCAACCAAGAGAAGGAAAAGATAAGCGTTAAGAAAAGACGATATGATACCGTACGTACGCAAACGAGGGACGGTGGAGTGGAGAGGGAGCAGTGGGTAAGGGATGAGAAGATGATGGGGGAGAGAAGGTAGCTACGACCGCGGTGCAGCAACGCACCGGTAACCAGAGGGAGCGAGATTTACCTGAGGTAAAAAATTAGTAAAAAATTAGTAAAAAATAGGGAATAAGATGACAATAATAATAATAGAAAAGAGATCTCGCCTTCTTGATTTCGCAAGCTGGACAGTTTGGTCCCTCTCTATCTCTTTTTAGATGGTTCGAAATGATAAATAAGCAGGAGTTAGGGCTGAATGTGGAAAGAGAGGCTCTCATTGGCTCGCCAAGGAGGAATTTGACACCTTTACCACTTTCTAGACACTGGTACGGGAGGATGGGGCGGGAGCCGGGCTTTTCTGCTGAAGGGTAACAGCATTGAGCTTAACCCATCAAAAGAGAAATTACTCCGCTGGGTATTCTTCAGCTCTCGGACTCGTGCAGTACCCTTACGGTACTCCACTGCAGATATTGGTACGAGCTCTTGTGCTCGAGCGATGGAGATGTTCGCATCCTGTTGATCATCTCGATAGCATGCATCGTACCTTATCCACCTACTTCCTCACATCTCGATTCTTGAATGGCATGCGGGCGACCAGCATACTGATTTCACAAACCGAGCGGTTTTATGCATGCCTTTTTTGGTATTTGACTTTTACCCTCTTGTACAGTACTAGTACAAGGCCAGGCAAGATGGTATGCACCAGCTATTTGGGGTAGCCAGCTAAATATATCCCTGTTTTTTCTTATTAATAGGATATTACCCCTTGTACTGTATCTTAAGAATCTTATCTTAGGAATCTTCCACACTTGTGGTCGGTATTTACAGTACTGTGGAGTAAGATCTGGGGCGTTGTTGGCTCTGCTCATCTCTCTGTCTTCTATTTATTGTTATTCCCTAAACACCTACATTTTATCCTGACAACCGCCCCTTGAGGATTGGCGTGGCCATCGGTGGTCTACCTCCTGCCTCAATGGCGACTGCTAAACACACGCCACGCGTGTTAAGACACCAATTGTCTCGGTTAGGTCAGTTGAGATGCGTCTCTCGGATCCCCCGGAATTGCTGTGCTCGAGTACCATTTCACAGCATGCTCCTCAGCTTGAGCCAGTGTTAGCTACCACTCATCTCTCAGCTTCAATGCTCTTTCCCATGTAATTTGAACGATCTCTAGCTTATGGTCAATGTTTAGGGCGGCTTTGAGCTACAAGTATTCTATTCTAGCGCACCCCGAGATCCCCGCCGAATACGTGAAACCTAGCTAGCAGATATAATATCTTGTGTACCAGTACCGGTAGACGGGAAAACAATTTCCTCGTCTCCCCCCAGGTTTGGGGGGGGGGGCACAAGCATGGACTGCCGTGGCCGGGCTCGCAATATACTGTACTAGGCCGCGCTGCGGTCAGTTTGTCTGACCCACTGCTCTCTCCAAAAGTAGCGCGAGTTTCCTCATAATGTTAAACGATTGTTTCACGGATTCTGAAACTGTACAAAACAAGGGACCAAATATAATGCCACAGTCTAACGTCGAATACCATAAAAATTCGCGCCCGATGAGCTGACCTAGACCAGGAATCCTTCAAAATATCTGGCAGTGAGGATGATGGCCTTTTGGGAGTTATTGAGAATAATATTTTTTTGGTCTATTAACAAGTTCAGAAAGTTATGGTTCGTGCAGTTCAAAACGTGCACAAGGCTGAAAAGCAAGTGTTACGTGGCTGAGTGAAATTCTGTGCCAGGACCATTCAATAATAATAATAAAAACAGATCAAGGGTTTAAATTTAGGGTTAAAACAGTATATTATTTAATATGATAATAAATGGTGAGAGATACAAGATGATAGAATTTAAATACATTTATATACAGGTT
>Ga0307517_10000769_pt1 | contig 55124 bp, 49 predicted proteins | sample 23_EM_MG_FD_194515 | JGI IMG/M metagenome (GOLD analysis project Ga0307517, IMG submission 194515) | Populus trichocarpa ectomycorrhiza microbial communities from riparian zone in the Pacific Northwest, United States - 23_EM | ecosystem: Host-associated > Plants > Roots > Unclassified | place... | reverse complement strand
ATAGGACTATTGTGATAGTTCTATCAAGCACGACAATCCACCCATCTTACTATCTGAAGAGATAGTACCTCTCACGAACCACCTAAGACAAGCAAGCCAGTTCCGTACTATCTGAAGAGATAGTACACTCCTACGCCTTGGTGCAGAAAAGCGAGACTCGCTTACGCAGGAGAAGACAGTCGTTGCCTGTTGCATACGTGCTCAACAATAGGATTGTTACACCCTGGAACTAAAGACGCTTAAAGAGTTAGTCGATGTTGTGAATCATGTGAAATAAATGCTGGGCATAGTTGAGCGGTGATGAAAGTGGGGATCGTATCATAGCTGAAATTTTCCAAATGGATTACGATTGAAATCCTCCCCATCAACCTCTCGCCTGAGTTCGCTTTACTCAACCTATGCCTTTTCTGAAAGGTGATGCCAGCTTCATGATGCGAAGGCTGAAGGATACGGCCTGAACACCACTTTTATTTTTCTGGCTTGGCCCAGACCGTTGCTTGATGACGGTTGAGGGGGTACTCAAGGTTCCACCACCGATTTTAGACATAATTGGCCAGAATTAACCCCCGCTAAGTTGTGGAACAACCGTGGCGATTCTATCGTATAGTGCAAATGGCATCAAACCGGGTCCTCAAAATAGGCAGAACGCGATCTCTATCTAGTTGACAACAACAAGGAATTTTGAAGAAAAAAAAGCACTGAGATGAAGTTAATTTTAAAAAGAACAAACCAGTGCTTTTTTTAAAAAAATTAACTGCCTTGGGCAAGAGGAGATAGACATCAAAAAGTGAAAATTTTGGTGAGAGTGAAACTAGTGACATAATATACATAGTGCTATGCTGAAAAATACTGTAGAGCTAAGAGGAGTAAAACAGAGTGATAATGAATGAAGTAAAAATATAATAGAATCAATTTGACTAAACCTTTACACATACCGTCCGGTGCATTCACAGACAGTTTACCAATAACTTCGATATGAGAGAGTCCTACGGGATCAATTCCTATGCCGCCAATTCATCAAAAACAAAAACGCGTAGTAGGTTGTCTTGGCAATTCCGGGCTCAACTCCGATCGGTTGCAACGGGATCCCCGTTTCACCGGAGGACCCACCTTTAGGCACTTTGCCCCGTACCTTGAGGACCCCTAGTGTAAACCAGTGTTCCGAACGGTCTGGTCAGTCCGTGTGGAGGGTCGGACCGGACGGACCGCCGGTGGTACGATATCATAGTCCGTCTTTTTTCGAGTCTATGAACGGACTAGGGCAGATGGAGGTAGGACTAGACACCCTACCAGCCCTAGTAGGACCCTATGGAGTTCTTCTTTTACATCCCTTCGACCGGTATATCATACCCAGAAACATCAAGTTCATGATTTTATCTCACCCATCGTTTATGAATGGGAAAATCATGTGTCATATGCGTAAGCTAATAAACCAGGGAAAAAATACCTCTTTGAGAAATAGAATAGCCAGCAGTCTTTGCCAAATTAAAAGTCAAAAAGCACTGGCATGAATCTGCAAAGCAGCGAGCATATCCTCGCTGGAGAGAGCACTAGCACTATCGCCGGCGGAACGTTCTAATATTGGTTGTGGATATCCGAATCCAAGAGGGTCTATTAAGTTCCGGAAAATCCTGGGCACGGTGCCGTGCTGCAAGTCAACCCCAGCTACATCAGTTCCCCGGCTTTGTTACAAAACCATCGTGACTATAGTTAAAGCAAAAGACTTATGGAAGTATTTAAAAGAGAAAATAAGGGTCATAGAAGAATGATTGGTTTAGTCTTATCTTGATGCTTGGAGTACCCAATGATTTATTTCAACTTCTCTTTCTTGCAGGTACTCGAGTATCATAGCACATAATTTACCTGTGTTTGTTCTAGCTTTCTCGCCTTCTCTCCACTCTTGAATCAGCTCATGGTTTTCCCTTCTCAATCCATCTTCAACAACCCCCATCCCGGCAATCCCATTCCGCAGGGCAGATATTTCAGCATTAGCACCACAAACAATCCCCTAACTTAATTCTCCCCTTGAATTTCGGTTCCCAGCGCTCGCAAGGAATTTACAAGATGTTCTTGATAAAATCCATGCCACTGTCAGCCCCTCCCTCGTCTTAGTGTAGGAGGGAGCTATTGCGGACATTTCCTGGGTCTCTTGATAAGTCCAGAAGGTGAGCCCACGGGTGCATATTTCTATTATGATAACTCGGACTGGGTCCGCTGAGAACAACAGTCTTGTAGTCGTCACTTGAGTTGAGAACTGCGATTACTACGTTGCCGGGCTTGGAAAGTGATGTATTGCAGGCCATGGAAATTCGGTGACCGTTCGGAGGGGGTTCGGTAATCTGTAGAGCACAGGCACATTGGATGCAGTAAATACGACTGATAGGGCGTGAGGGAAAGAGAATCGGCTTAAATTAAGGGCCCTTGAACAATAGGCACTCCAAGAGTGGGGTGAACATACTCCGGAGTACAGTAAAGAACCGGAAGACCATCTCCCATCATCCCGTTCGAGTGTACAACCACCGCTTGTATATCTGTCAGGACAAGGAAGTTGTTTTCCGATTTTTACTGACGCCCCCGAGCACAAGCGCTCATGCTGCCGGATTAGGGTTTCATTACGGTACTCTTGGTGGATCAATATCAACACCAGGAGCAAACGCAATTCCAACGCAGTGACTTGAGTAGTATGATGGACTTATTCAATAAAATCAGGGAGCTAAATACCTGCAGATATTCACAACGGCGCGGCCATCAGTTTGAGCACGACATCGGAGGTTGTTACACGAGAGGACAAAGCAGTCTATCCTAACGTGGTATTTCGGTTAAACGAGCAAGGAATTGTAGCGACGATGAGAGCCATGGTCAGTTTCGGTGCGAAGAAAAGAATTGGTCTGATTGTGGAAATTGAAAGTTCATCCTTCGAGCATATGCTGCATTGCGGTGAGCGCTGACACGCACTCGTACCGGTAATGGGATGACGCATCCAATTGCCAGTTCCATCGAATTTCTCCTTACAACCAAAAGTACGAATCCTTCCACATCGGGGTCAACAATTAGTCCAGGTCCCGTAGTCTATGTTACCAAACAAGCGAAAGATAGAGAAAAACAAGTAAATATCATGTAAAGTATCATACTGCAGTTTTCAGAAGAGTCTTCTGATTGTACATTCTGCCATCCCTAACCCGGGAGTAGCTAGAGTGGAGTGCCGAGAAGGAGCTGGTTTAAATGAAACAGAATGAATTCTCCCCCATATCTCGCCGTGCACAACCGAAATCTCGGGATGTAAGAGAGCAATTACCCTCGCATGTGACTCCGGATCCCACTCACCAGGCCCCGGTCAATCGTGGGAGAATAAGCTTTCCCCCACCCAACTCCTGATTGTTCCAACCTGTATCACGAATAGTCACTCGCACACCAGTTGGTTGTTGTATCATACAATCTGTGTCAATAGCAATAACAGCCCGCAGATAACGCAGAGCTGGATACACCCGCTAGGCAAGCTGATGAGCGCAGCGCTGCCCCGTATCTCTAATATTATAATATAAGAGCCCGCGCGAGCACCTTGGAAAGGTGCAAGGTGGGTGGGATAGCCCATTCATCCATGTTGCTCCTTCATCCTACCCTTTTTTCACAGCCCTGATAAATGCAAGTACAGCGCAGTGCATAAGCGTGTTTTGGTGGAGCAGATTGCTACCTAACAGAAACTATTCGTTTATATTCGGTTTGATACATACACTCCGCGTTACGTCGTTGTTCATATCCAGAAATTTCAGCCAGAAATAAGAGACGGATGAAACAATACTCTTATATACAGGGTTCCATGTCGGCCTAAATACTTACCTGTAGATCGAGTTACTTAGCGGGAGGGCTTGCCTCATTGCCCTCAGCTTCTCGCGCGGGCTTGTTCGAAAAACCCTGATCTTCAACTAAGAGAATCATTGGCAGGATACCGATGATGGTTATTCCCGACAAAAGAAACCAGGGGAGGATTCCGTACCCGGTTTTCTGGCCAAGAGTGAACGCCAAACCTCCGAGCTGTTGTCGATGACGTTAGCAAATTATGTTTCCAAATTACCCGTATAAGGGACTACGAACAGCTGGTCCGATACCCCTCGAAAGAGCAGATAATGTAACAGCAATTCCATTGAGGGTGCCCAAAATTCTCAGGCTGGGACTAGAATTTGTAAGTAGTATAGTGCTACAAGGAAATGCAAAAATGGCTAATACACTCTTCCCAAAAAGGAAGAGGAAGAGCACTGGATGTTGGAGGGCGCGTGGGAGGAGGAGCGTAAACGGTGTGAGGAGGTAGAGGATTGGCATGACTAGACTAAACCACCTGAGTGTCCGCAGTGGGCCAAGGGCGTTAACCACAGAGGGGAAAAGAAAGAACTAGGCGTGTTAGCTTTGCACGTCTCCTGGAGCGCGCGCCGCATAAGGAGGGGTGGCATTCTTACTTGCAGAAGTATTCCGATAACGCCGTAGGTGCTATAGAAAAAGCCAATGGTGGAGCTTGGCATGGAAAACCCTCCTGCGAATTTCAGGCCTTGTCTTGGGGTGTCATCCCGTGGATATGACATTAATACGGGGAGTAACTGATCGTAGGTTATTGTGTGCAGGCATAGTAAGCAATACACAATGAGGTTAACTGTCGACTGAAAGGTAAATGCATGCATCAACGGGGGTGCCCCGGAATCCTTAATGACCTCTGCTAGCAAATTCGCCTCCTCGTCAATTCTGGGGGAAGGGCTGGCTAAAAGAGAAGTCGTCTCGTTCGGCATGCCCTCGCGGTGCCGTGACCTCCGAGAGAAGAACCGGATTACCCTTTTCCCCATCTGGCGGCCACGGTCAAGCTCATCCTTCTTTGTACCCAGGGTTTCCTACACCAGAGGGGTCAGACTTCATCTCGAACATGGCGGAAGAGTAGGGTATACTTTGAGGAAGAGGGCTCCGATGAGCAGACTATAAATAAAAAGGGCAGAGTTGACCAAGTTTGGCAGACAGAATGGGAACTTCTTAAACAAGGCAGGTGGCTCTCCCTTAAACCAATTCGGATGGTTTGTTACAGGATCAGCAAGGGAACCCCCGATAGTCGGTCCGATGATCGTTCCTGCAGTCCACTGCATGATGTTAGAAAGGTTCAAGCAGCTCTACAGGGCCAACCTACAATCATCGGCATAATCGAAAACGCAAGGGGTTGAAGCTGTACAGTCAGTAATTCTAGCGTCGGTAATATCGCAGGTCTGGTAACCCACCTCTTTTTCTGGAACCATCTCAGCCACCATAGTTCTCAATATCCCAACCTACAAACATTGTCAGAGACCGTGAATCCAAGAAAACTGGGGTGGTGAATCGTGCGTTCCCGTTGACAAGCCCTGAAAAGCACCTGGCGACCATAGCCATAGGAAGACTGGTGGAGAACCCAAAAATCAGAATACATAAGAGTGATCCACTCATTCCGAATAACATAACTGGCTTCCTGCCAAACCTGTCGCTAGCCCGTCCCCAAAAGATTCCTGTGAAGACCTGAGCAAATGAGAAGCAGGCAAAAGTTATTCCGACGTAAAAGGGTATGTCCCTGTGGGGGACTCCAAAGGACTGAATCATATAATACTAGTTTGAAGATGAGTTAGTATCTCCTGCTCCGCCTATCCCCAAAATACTAGACCAGAAAGACCCACCAAGTATGGAGAGACAGAAGTCAAGGTAACAGGTTCCGCGAGCCGACATGTTGCTATCAGAAGTAAGCCAAACCGTCATGCCCAATTTTATCACGATAGAATTAGACATACAAAGAATAATGAGTTGTCGAATGACTGGAGGGGATAGTTTTGGTCTCGCCATGGGCAAGATCTCCAGATGGTCAACCGGTACTCGAGTAGTATTAATACTCTGGATAGTGTTGAGTCTTAGAATTCGCCCAAGGCTAGCGGGGATGGAAGAATTTGGTTGATTGCTAATGCAAATTCCTGCCGCTATCCGAAATCCGGACGGGGCTATGGCTCTCCACCCCTTCTGGTAGAAAACGGTGTCACGGGGTACTCGTATGTGCACAATTAAGGAAAGACCAGGCGCAGGAGTGGGGGGGGGTGGGGGGGCTCCGAAAATGGGAAAATTCAGGAATATAGAGGAGATGAGGGGCTTAAGAAATTTAATAAGAGGAAGAGGATGGAGGCGGAAGGGAGCTTGGTTATCTATCTCCCCGTGCAGGGACCATGGTGCGGCACTTGAATTGAATAAGCAGGAGACCTGCTTGCGGATGCAGATTACAGTACAGTATGTGCAAGAGGGCGCGAAGCTGCAGCTGCTCGGGAAGGCAGTATGAAGCGTGAAACTCCCCCGATAGCCCGTATATACTCTTTCACCCCAAGGTATGCCATCTGCGGTGCGCACCAGTGACCTGAAAAGGATTCCCCAATGCGAGAACACTGCAGTCCAATTATCACGCCGTTCCAACAAAATTCGATGGATCACGATCATGGGTGAGAGATGGAGGGGTAAGTCAAGTCAACGGGCTCAGATACTGTAGACCACCGGTACCGTAAGTCAACGGCTCAGATCTCAGACAGCCACCCTTCCCTGGTGTCTCAATGAAGCAAGGTGACGGGAAGACTGACTAACTTGGGCCTCCCTCCAATGATAATCCTCTGCTCTTTGCACCTTGTTAACTGGGGAGAAAAGCCGACTGGCTGTACTCAACAACCGTAGACCTCGACATCGGCCTCGACTTAGGATTGGCTGGATTACTGTGGGCCGTTACCACGACAACATACCCGTAGACCAAGACCGGTCCAGCACTCTCCTCTCATGCATAACTTAGGTCACGTTTTTCTTTGCCCTCGCTAAGCCCTCATGCCCAAAACTCAGCCATCGACCACTCGAGCAATAACGGTCGGGGCTCTTGAGCCCCTGTTAACATCGCTCTTCACCGCTACTGCTGTGAAATTCACTTTGGCGTCCCGACCCCTCAAATATGCCCACCGCGCACTTTCAATTCTCACCATGGCACGATTGAACGCAAGGACGGACCCCATAATTCTCTTATCTTCACCCCCTGTCCCCTCATTGCGAACTGCGACTCCTAATACAAACACAATCATATCCTCTCCACCCTCCTCTCCACTGCTCTCGCCTTCAGCCCTCCTACAAGAACTGGTCGAGAAAGGTACAGCTGCTAAACGGAAACAGAAGGATACAAGAACCCCACCACCCCGCCAAGTCATCCTGGAAAATATCTCGAATGCTCGAGATAACAGCGATGGCCTAGACAGCGTAATCACCAAACTGCCGCCCAAAAGAACGGGAGCAGCAGAGCCAACTGGAGACCCTATCACCAAAATATCACGTGGGAAAAGAGATTCTATAACACCAACACTTACTGATCTTTTGGTAAAGGGCAGGGTCTTTGGTGAGGCTGGGGGGAAAGGTGCTAACAAACTAAAGATTAAAAATACGGGAAAGAAGGGAGCGAGGAAAGATGGGCAGATTGTAGCCAAATGCACTAAGATGTCTATGCTGCTCAAATCGCCATTCTTTGCGCAGCCAGATGCAGCAGAAGTACCCGGCAAACCCGTAACCTATGAGAAACCTGCTTTAACTCCCAAGTCCCCAAACAAGCTCATTACCGAGCCGCCCGTACCTCCCGTTCGTCAGCAATGGACCCCCGCCAAGGGCACCGTTATTAGTATTGATAGCTCCCCTGCTGCAGCTGGCATGGAGGCAAGTCAAGGGAAGGGCACGAAAGACAAAGGAACGCTTGACTTTGCGAACATGGTTAGTGAAATGAAGCTTTCGAAAAGCTACAGCCGCGATGGGAGCAGTGTTCCTTCACTGGGAGGGTCGGATGGGTCCGGAAACGGGCTGATCAGGAAGCGAGCCATAGAGGTCAGTTTATTGAATCATGCCGTGAATACTGTGTACTGCATACTAACTAAACATCATTTGACAGATGGTTAATCTTCCCAGCAGCTCTGCTGTCACTAGTAGCGAACCTAAAACGTCCGAACGTAAACAAGCAAGGAAAAAACCAAAGACAATCACAGGCCAAGCAACCGCACAATACCGAGAAGCGAAGGCAGCGGCAAGCCACTCTTTGCTTGATTATTTTACGCTTGAGGACGCAAATTCAGAAAGTGCCGCAGCAGAGAAACCAACTCGTAAACGAAAGACAGCCTCCGAGAGAAAAAGGCACTCCGTCCCAGCGCCTATACTACTAAGCCCGAAGGCTGCCAAGCGTCAATTCGATGAGACGGAGTGTATTTTTGGTACTAGTTCGCAATTGGAGGTTATGGCGGAAATCGAGATTGTTGACAAACCGGAGCCCGCTGAGGATGAGAATGCTCCTGACTATATGCCTCCTTCGACATCAATCGTAAGGAGAAGTTTCCTTAAGACCTTAACAAAGGATAGGAAGGGGGGGAATAAATTAATGGGAACAAGGCGTGGGACAAATATCGATCTACTAGATGGGTCGATGGTTGAAGATTTTGAGGTTTATCACGAAGGATTTCCTGCAGAACAACCAAAGCTGCCTGAAAGCCGGTTAGGAAGAGGAACCGCTAGCAAGCTATGGGATGCAGCGGCTAGGGATTTGGATGGTGGCTTACTCTCTGTGGAGGTTGTTGACATGTCCCTTGGCAATGATCTCCCGTCGTTACCTAGCAGCCCGAAACCTGTGCAAGAGATATTGACCACCAGGAGCTCAGACCCATCGGAGGGTCTAGCCCTTCCAGAGCATGTGGGGACAGTCGACGATGAACCAGTGCCAAACCTTCGGATAGAGGGACAGCCGATGAGATCACCGCTAAGCACAGTGGTTCACGAGGAGGATATCCCAAATTTACGAATAGAGGGCCAGCCCGCAAACGCTCCACAGAAAAACGACGCTCAGGAAGAACTTGCACCAAACCTACGGATAGAAGATATGCCTGCTCCTGTCAAAGTAACACGGTCTGCCGTGCTAGCTGCGGATGAGGTAAAACAGTTGGATCACGCATCACCAAGAATTCCGTGCGATGTTACAACCTCGGGTGTAGACGCTCCCGCGGGTCCCGCAGGCACCCTGGCCAATCCCCCTACTATAGCTTCCAACCCCTATCCTCGAATGCAGCCTGAGCCATCCATGCCAGACTACAATGCATGGATAACGACAAAATTGAAGGCTGAGGTAGCCAAATACGGATTTAAGGATCTGAAGACCAGGCCTCGAATGGTATCTGTGCTGGAGCAGTGTTGGCTAGCAAAGAATAAGCGGAATATCGAACAGGAGGCCAATAAGGGCATGGGAGTTGCTACTTCTAGCATATTGACCCACCGAACAAGGTCTACTAGTCCAAGCCAGGCCAACCGTGCTCAGTCGAGTGGACCAAATAATCCTTCCCACCGGGGATACTCCACGACTGCTACCTCAGGGGTCTCTGGATTCCGGGAAAACGGGCCAACCATAAGGCGAGTCCCCACTGAGGGCAGAGGTCAGAGACCACCAGCCCGAGGGCGATCGCCAACTCCCAGGGACCGACCTACTACCAACCAACCTACGGCGAGGCAACCCGGCATAAACAATGCTCTCGGAACCGCCGCGCAATGTCCACAAAAGTCCCAAAGCCTGTACAAACCTGCGGCCAGCACATCACCCCAATCGCCTAAACGGAAAAGCAGAAAGCGCAAGCGAAAGCAAAATCCTCCCTCCCCTTCACCGCCCAAGTCATCGTCTCCTTCCCGCTCCCGCTCCCCCATGCGGTTCCGCAAAATGATATCGCGCGTAATCCTCGATATCAAACCTGGAAGCGAAGGGTATAAGTTTTTACACGCGATCTTAATGTACGACCCCATCAGCGTGGAGGAGCTGGCGGAGTGGCTGAATACTCAGGGAATCAAGGAGGGTGGGTTCGGCACACATATAGTAGTAACTGCGAAAGATGTGAAGAATTGGTGTATTTCGAAGGGGGTTTGTTGTTTTTCGGAGGATGCGTGGAAGAGGAAGAAGTAAGGGCCATGTTTTTTCTTCAGAGATTCTAGGTGGCATGAATGGAGAGGTAGGTGTAATATGTATCATAGACGCACCGGGGATCCACGGGGTTTTGAGTCTTTTTTCTTTCCCTCCTTTTACTTTGTCCTCGCACTGTTGGAGTTGTACATTTTAGAGATGCATCATGATGCATGCTGGTGTCAGGAAGGAACCCTCCATCATGTCAGGGAATATGTAAACTAGTCTTTATACGAAGTATGGCCCGATTCTGTCTACGTGGTAAGGAGCCAGCCTTACAAGATCCACCCTAATTTATTAGATATTAAAGCATCATTATTTGTGGGAAACGCCGCTTGGCCTCTTCGAGACGACAATACGCTTATTAGCAATAATAATTCCAAGCGGTGATATCCTAGATACGATGGACTATCATAATATCTGGACTTTTCAGAATGGCAGGCGAGGCCGAGGCCAACTCGCAGCCATTTTGACTCGAGCAGACAGGTTTTTTTCCTTTTCCTTTTCCGTCGCCCTCCGGGCGGCTCAAATGCCTCAGTGCCTTCCTAATGATAATAGATCTATTTCGTGGACACATCCACCCCCCATGGCTACTCCCCATACCCAAAGTTCTAACTTAGGCAAACCCGCGAGGGCTAGGTCTCAAAACTCCTGCGCCCGGGCTGTTGGATACCAAGACCTTATCCACTGATGTTGGCTTGGCGATGCGACCCCACTAAGGGCTAGGGCTTGCCATTTTCTAGCTGAGTAATCACCATAATCAAGGACGATCCAGGAAAGGAAAGGCCAAAAAAAAATATCAGCATGAGCGCTGTCCCGCTCAGTCAAGCAACCACCCCCCAACCGCTGGCAATTGCGCTTTCTGAGCATTGTCAAACACCATGAACATTTCAAATCCCGTGGCGTCGGAAGTCACAGGAGTCGATTTCACCTTTCTCTGCAAAGAGGATATCACAAAACTCTCCGTCAAGCAGATCGTCAACCCCGCGACCTTCGAAACCGTCATTCCCGGAAAGGTTCCTGTGCCGGTAGTCGGCGGCTTATATGATCCAGCGCTCGGGGCTTCTGATATGCTTAGGCAGCGGTACATCTTCCTGTGTTTCTCGTGTCTAGTTTCATTGAATTGGATTGAATTGGGGTTTGCTAATGCGCTCGGTATATCTAGGTGTTCGACATGTCACCTCGATTACAAGTACTGTCCCGGTCATGTCGGGCACATTTCATTACCCGGGCCGGTTTACCATCCTTTGTTTTTTGATCAGATGTTGAAGATGCTGAGATCTTTGTGTCTTTACTGCTTTCACTTTCGGGTAGCCAGGGCACAGGTTCATCGCTTCGAGTGTAAACTTAAGCTTATTCAATACGGGCTTTTGGTCGAGGCTGCGGAATTAGACGATATCCAACCCAAGGTTAAGCAAGGGGAAGGGGACGAGGAAGCTGAAATCTCTGGAAGCACTGATATGGAAGCTTTTTATGCAAAACGTGAAAAGTTTGTGGCGAAGGCCATCCGAAGACATTTGCGATCCGGTGGCTTGAATGAGGGGAAAGTCATGTCAGTTGCGGAGGAGCGGAGAAAGATTGTTAAAGAGTTTCTCAGCACTCTCCTGCCACCAAAAAAGTGTAACAGATGTCAAGCGCAAGTTTTCCCAATGCCAAGATGGATTTGGTGGTCTTTGTTAATTTCTCGTAGAATTTCACCAGGATTCCGAAAAGATGGGTACTCGAAGATCTTCGAACTACCGCTTAGCCAAAAAGCGCGAAATCAGAATTTTCAATATGGCTTGCGACGACCCAACATGGCTGCAATGCAGAAGAGGCCCAATGGCGTGTCGGAAACAAGGAAGCATGGTCCCGATGCGATGGAGCTCAATGAGAGGATCTCTGTAGAGGTTCAGGGAGAAGAGGAAGCAGAGGGCGAGGAAGAGATTGCTAAGATCCAGGAAGCACAAGAGCGGAAGGGTGCTGCTGGCCGTCTTCTGCATAGCATGGAGGTTCTGAACAACCTTTCAAGGCTTTTCGAGAAAGAGAGCGAAATCCTCCAACTACTATATCAACCAAGAGAAGCTATCTCGAAGACTCCGAAGCCTCTAACTCCCGACATATTCTTCATCCACGCTATCGCTGTTCCGCCCACCAAGTTCAGACCTCCTCAGGCCGCCGGAGGTGAGATCTCCGAGTCAGCAACAAACAAGCAGCTAGTAAAAGTTCTACAGGGGTGCCTAGCCATCCGTGATTACAACGATAAATTCAACGACCCGGAAACCGAGGTTGAGATGAAAACCACTATGATTAGCAGGCTGATGCAAGCATTTGTGACTCTCCAAGACGACGTGAATTCGTTCTTGGACTCATCGAAAAGCCCGCTGGCTGGTGCAGCTTTGAGAACATTGGAGGAAGGTATCAAGCAGAAACTTGAGAAGAAAGAGGGCCTATTCCGTATGAACATGATGGGAAAACGTGTGAATTTTGCCGCCCGATCAGTTATCTCTCCCGATCCGAATATTGAGACAAGAGAGATTGGTGTACCACCGGTATTCGCAAGCAAACTTACGTACCCTGAGCCAGTGACAGAAATCAACCATCAATGGTTGATGCGGCTTGTGGTTAATGGGCCGGACAAGTGGCCGGGGGCAGTGGCAATTGAGATGGAAAATGGCTCTGTTCAGAAGCTTCCTAGAGATCAAGTTCCAAATGCGCGCCAGAAGAGAATCCATCTTTCTAAAACGCTCTTGACCCCAGACGCGCTTTCCCTGAGTGACTCAAAGTCCAAAAAGGTTCACAGGCATTTGCTCGATGGGGACGTTGTGTTGATGAACCGGCAACCCACGCTACATAAACCCTCTATTATGGGACATATTGTGAAGGTCCTCCCCAAGGAACATACGATCCGTATGCACTACGCCAACTGTAATACTTATAATGCAGATTTTGATGGTGATGAGATGAACATGCATCTTCCTCAAAACGAGGTTGCTAGAGCTGAGGCAAAGGAAATTGCTAACACGGATTCGCAATACCTTGTTCCAACCTCCGGCAAGCCGCTCCGCGGTTTGATCCAGGATCACTTGGTGATGGGTGTTTGGATCACGAACCGGGATACGATGTTTACGAGGGACGAGTATCAGCAACTGCTCTACTCGTGTCTGTTGCCGGAGAGCAACACTTTGTTCAAGGGCAGGAGTAGCAGGATTATCACACTACCGCCCTCGATAATGAAACCAAAACGACTATGGACCGGAAAACAAGTCATCACAACCATTCTAGAAAATATAAAGCCGAAGTACTTCCACGGGCTGACACTCTACTCAAAATCGAAGACCCCCGGCGACAGTTGGTATCCCGGATGCGAGGAGGGGCAGGTCGTATTTCATGATGGGTATTTCGTGTCGGGTGTTCTGGACAAGAACCAACTGGGTCCTAGTGAGTTTGGGCTAATACACTCCCTCTATGAGATATACGGCCCCACGGTTGCCGGAAGTATGTTGAGTATTATGGGAAGGCTATTGACCAAATTCTTACACATGAGGGCGCATACGTGCGGAATGGACGACCTTTTGCTCACCCCCGAAGGAGATGTAAGGCGTTACGGTGTCCTCAAAGGATCCAAGGGGGTTGGAAAAGATCTAAGCGCAGAATATGTTGGATTAGAAAAAGACAACGTTAACTCGGTAGAGCTTGCTGCGAGATTGGAAGAGGTCTTGAGGGATGAGAATAAGTCGCGGACATTGGATCTAAAGGCCAACGCGCAAACTAAGAACTTTACGTCGCAGGTTATTGGCCAATGCCTTCCATCCGGCTTACAAAAGCATTTTCCGAGGAACAATTTCCAAGCAATGACGGTTTCTGGCGCAAAGGGTACCGACGTTAATGCAAGTCAGATCTCCTGCTTACTCGGGCAGCAGGTCCTCGAGGGTCGCAGGGTTCCGGTGATGGTTTCCGGAAAGACTTTGCCTTGCTTCAAGCCTTTTGAAACGGATGTTAGAGCTGGAGGATATGTCACCGATCGCTTTTTAACTGGTATTAGACCTCAGGAATATTATTTCCATTGTATGGCTGGAAGAGAGGGGTTGATTGATACTGCGGTCAAGACGAGTAGATCTGGGTACTTACAGAGATGTTTGATCAAAGGCATGGAGGGTATTCAGGTCCAATACGACAATACTGTGAGAGACAGCGATGGATCGCTGGTCCAGGTATGTTCTCCCACTTCTTCCCACCACCTAACTAATCGGTTCGCTTGTATAGTTCCTCTATGGTGAGGACGCGTTGGATGTCTCCAAACAAAAACATCTGAAGCAATTCAAGTTTTTGGCGCAGAACATCGATTCAATTGTACGGAAATTGACTGATGACCTCGTCAATGAGGACTTGGGCCCAAGGATACAGAAGCTTAGCGAGCAGCTCAATGTTGGTGTGGGGTCTGAGCACATGAAGAAGGCGATGAAAAGATATAAAAGAACCGGTGATCTAGGAGCATCAGAAGTTACAATGTCACAGTACAGTCCAAGCCGGTACCTCGGGAGTGTCTCAGAAAACTTTGCATTGGCAAGAGAGAAGGTTCGTTATACCTCACCCTGGCCGCGTCACAGAAATCTGTAGCTAACAATTGCTAGTACCTAACCGAAAACCCCGATGGAATTATCGTTAGCTCGAAGCGCAGCAAGCATCTTGTGGGTAGTCAAATGTCAAGAGGTCTCGACAAGAGCGAATTCAGGCATTTGATGGCTCTCAAATACCTACGATCGATAATCGACCCCGGAGAGGCTGTTGGTATCATTGCTGGGCAATCCATTGGTGAGCCTTCGACACAGATGACTCTCAATACTTTCCATTTGGCAGGTCACGCTACCAAGAACGTCACGTTGGGTATTCCTCGTCTGAGAGAAATCGTTATGACAGCTAGTGCTACCATTGCAACTCCCACTATGACCTTGGCTCTCCGACCAGAGATCTCAGATCGCGACGCGGAGGTTTTCGCCAAGCGGTGCAGTAAGCTGCTGCTGTCCGAGGTCATTGATAACGTCTCAGTAATAGAAAACTTAACAAAAACCTCCAAGGAGTACCTTCTCCGACTAGAATTATTCCCGGCTTCAGATTACGAGGAGGAATACTCCATCACTAAACACCATGTTCTTAACGTCCTCAAAAAGGTATTCCTTGCTCAACTCGAACGCGCGATCAATAAGGCCTTAAACCTCAAGAAAACAAAGAGCAAAGAGCGTATCGGGAAAGAGGACGCAATGCCCAACATCGGCGAGAGCGCTGGCACAATTGAGGAAGCACCAAGGAATGCGCGAGCTGCTGTAGCCGATGCCGAGGACGGGGATGCTGACAGCGACGACGAGGGCGACGACGACGCCACCAACGTCAGACAACGAAATCGGAAAGCCGAAGCTGTCAGCTATGACAATCCAGACGACGACGAAGAGGAAATCTCCCGTCGCGCGCAAACGTCTGATAGCGAGAACGAAAATGAAGACCAGGCCGATGAAGAACTAGGTGCGGATGCAAGTGTGCAAAACGATAGCAACACGACCAAGGGAAGTAAGAAAGCTACCGTCTCCTATGACTGGGTCTCCGACAATGTCAAGAGATTCGAATTCGACAAGGAGGGTGGCCAGTGGTGTGAGATGAAACTGCAGTATCCGGTTGAGGCGCCGAAGGTGCTCATGTTACCTATTGTCGAGAAAGTCTGTCGGGAAACGGTAATTCACGAACTTAGTGGCATCGGGTCGGTAGCAAAGGTTCCGGCATCAGATATGACGAAGGAAGAACAGGCTACTGGAAAGGCAAGTCATTTTTCAATCTCCCTAGGTACTATGTATCACTGCGTCTAACAGACCTCTAGCGTAAATTAGCCGTGCAAGGTGTCAATCTCAGTGCCTTCTGGAACGAGCAGGAATCGATCGATCCAAACACCTTGGAAACTAACGACATCGCGGCCTTCCTCCGCGTTTATGGTGTTGAAGCGGCTAGAGCTAACATAATTAAAGAGATGAACGCTGTTTTCGGAGGGTAATTATCCTTTCCCGCACCTCTCCCCCCTTCTTGTTCATCAACATTAATCGTTCTGTTGCGAGTAGCCACGGTATCTCCGTCGACATCCGCCACCTAAGCCTCATCGCCGATATCATGACCCGCGGTGGCGGCTTCACCCCCTTCAACCGTCAAGGCCTGAAGACCAGTGTGTCCCCATTTCTAAAGATGAGCTTCGAGACAACATGCAATTTCCTCACCGAAGCCGTAAGCGATGGCGATTTCGACAGTCTCACTGGTCCCAGCTCGAGGATCGTGCTTGGGAAGTTGTCTGGTGTTGGGAGTGGGAGCTTTGATGTTTTGATTGGGGGATTACGAGGGTAGCTCGGGTTGAATTTGTTGTCCTCCATTTTCTATTAGTGCGTGATTCCAATGGCAGTCGTGCTCGTATGTTGGGTGTATTGTATATTAACTCTAGAAGAAATTCTGGGCGGGGAACTGTGTAGTATTGGTATTTTTTCACTATGTCATACTATGGCAAGGTTTTTTCTTTTCTTTTCTTCTCTTCTCTTTTGTTAATTCAGGGCCGTTTTAGATAGCTGTCGTGGGAAGCTGGATTGTAGAGTCAAAACCCGTCCAGATAACCGCCAAACGACGAGAAATGCAACAGCACAATGATAATTCTGAATCAGCAAGAAAAACTACCTCGCACCTAGCTTAACTATAATCCGCCAAAGATACTTTTCGCCAGAGGATTCTAAACAAGAAACAGTGATTCAAACCAGGGATATTTCGCATCGAGAGAGATGGACGGTTCGGCCCAGGGCAGATGTGCAGGGATTCCCGATACCGAGCCAAATTTAGCGCGAGTGATATCCCATGAGCCCCGCTACCGACAATTATAATAATATTATTATTATTATTATGTGAGTGGGGGTTCAAGATTCAATAAAGCGCACTAAATTATGATGGGAGAAAAGTGAGGATAACAGAAGACACCATCACACAAAAACCGCATCCATCAAAAGAGTTTGTCAACAGGGGGCATAAAAAGCAGGGCGATCTCACCCTGCGACAGCAGCAGCCAGAATGCCAAAAAATAATATATACGCTCAAGGCAAGAAATCGGATGGTGGGCGGGGGGGAAGCGCTGGGGTCTTTTTGGTGATTGGTTGTAGTGCTAGTGTGGGTTGTTAATACTGATGATGATGATGATGATGATGATGATGATGATGATGATGATGATGATGGAGGGATTAGTGCTTTACTGAGAGGGGGGGGGCGGGGCAAGGGACGAGTAGCGTTGTATGATAGAGTTTGGGCTATGTGGGAGGTCCATAATTATGATGGCGGGTTGGGGTCCATCCGTCCATCCATCCTGCCCCGCCCTCCTCCTCCCCTCCGGACCCAGAAAGCCCCGTCGCTCAGGTCAACTGCGGGAAATACCCTTAGATTAGATCACACAACTGGTATCATACCATATTATTATCATACCTGGCGCTTTTAGGATGCATGATACCCAATACTCGGACACCCTTCCGCATCCTCCCTAGAGTGGTGCAAGGACCACTCTGGTGGGAGGCACCGTGACCGCCACGAGGAAGCATCACAGTTTTTCCCTTCTGTCGGTTCCCCGACTCCCCCCATCTTTTTCCTAGGATTTGTTCTGCACTGGTTGTGGTTTGATTTGCACTCCCATGTCGGTGTGTCGTATAGCTCATGACACGGAAGAAAACTGCCTCCAACACAGAGCCACGGCTTCGTCCGAACCTGTCTCAACGCACCAAAAGAAGAGAAGCGGCACATAGGGGTAGGAGGGGGGGGAGGAAGAGGAGGAGAAATTCCACCGGAAGAGGCCAACTTGGAAGTCCCTCTTTGTCTTGGTTACCCGAGGAAGTGCAGTTTGTTCTACGGGGGTGCCGTGCTGGTCATAATCTGTCACCCGTCTTGTTAGTGTTTGACACTCGGGAACTCCGTCAAGTGGGGAAATCCTGGGCGTGGATACTGCGCAAGTGGAGTGGAAACATATTTGTATGGCCTGGCATACGAAGTTAGTGGTAGGGGGAGGTAGTGAGATGAGGGCGAATGGGGAGGTTTGGTGGGTGTGGAAAATTGGAGGTGGGGATAGTGGGATGAGGGTGAAGGGATGGGCCCAACTTCTTTGTACCAAAGGGGTTACAGTTAGATTGGCTATGGTATTTTGGGAGGTGTGTTCACGGGCGTTTGCGGTTATAGTTGTTGGAATATGCTTGTGGATGTTCTTCGAAACGTGATACATTGCTTTTGCGGCGCCGGACAAGTTCTAGCATATAATTTAATTTACCGCACGCACAATCTCACGATCATCTCCACACCCCAATTTCCATACATAACGAATATCCCATCGAACTCCATCATACCCAGAAATGCGATACCAGCCCACATTTTCGGAATCAACGTCACTTACCCCCCAAGCACCGCTGCCCTCGCAACTCCGTAATCCGGCACAATCCCCCCAGTGAAAATCTACCGATTATTAGCCACAGTCCAGACCAGCCAGGAAAGGAACACAAACCTCGAACTGCCCAACCCCTTGCCCAACTAAGGCCTCTAACCCAGGAACAACCTTCCACCCCGCTTCCTCCGCCAAGGTCATAACCTCAGTAACCCTCGGCTTGTAGGCCATCTCCGTCAGAACCTTCGTGCATGGCCCTCCGGCGAGTAACTCCTGGAGTATAGCCTTGAGCGCACCGTCAACAGGTTTATCTGCTGGGACCGTGGAAACCGCAGTGGTTGGTTTGACTTCCACGCTCTTAGCCTCGGCGAGGGAATTTACAGCCACGAGGTTGTATTCTTTCGGGAACGCCTGTACTAGAAATTTGAGATTTTCAGGAGTACGGTTGACGACGTATATCTTGCCATAACCCATCGTGTGCAGCGCGTAGACAGCTGCACGGGAGGTTCCGCCAGCACCGATTACCAATGCCACTGCTGTAGAGGGGCTCTCTGGTTCGGTGACACCACCGATACGAAGAGAGCTTTGGATACCGCACCAGTCAAAGTTATCCCCCGTAAGCCTGCGTGTTCCGTCTTCTGCAGTGACTGGGATGACGGTGTTTACTGCGCCAATCGCCAGCGCATGGGCGGAGATAGAGGATAGGAGGGGGATTATGGAGACTTTATGCGGGATCGTGACGGATGCCCCTCCAAAGTCTTCACTGTCCAAGATCTTCTTAGTGGCGGAGACGTCAGTGGATTCAAAGAGATGGTAGGTATGTGGCAGACCAAGGGACTGAAATAGGGTGTTATGGAGCGCTGGGCTGCGGGAGTGGGAGATTGGTGTGCCGAAAATGTAAAACTTCTTTGCTTCGAGTATGCCCATTAGGGAGAGAGCTTGGTGGATCTCTGCTATTGACAATTGGCCTGGTGCCGCCTTGAATGGGAGCGCTGGATGGGTTACGGGAGTCAAGAATGTGTTCAGGATTCTACTGAGCTTGCCCTTTTCGCCCATGTTCAGGGCTATCATGCGGGTTTCGTGAGTGGCGGCATATTTCCTAAAGTTCTCCAAGTCGTAGTTGTCCTGTATGCTCTTTGCCTGGCCGATGAGTTTGATCACATCGCCGCATTTGAGAGTAGTGTTGAACTTGGAAATCCAAGACGCGTTACTCCACCGGAGGTTTCCACCAAGATCGTGATGTGAGGCGATAATCTTACTACACCCCTTGCTTGAAGTAACCTTCTCAAGTAGTGCGGCAGGCCAGGTAACCTCAAGATCGATATACTCCAATCCCATTCTGATCGCAGTCAGGTAGAGCTCCAAAGCACGTGGGTGGTCTTCGTCGGGGAACCTTCCGCCTTGGCTCTTAGTTCTGATCGTGAAAACAATTGGGAGTTGAGTTTTGCCCCTTAGGACAGCAAGCTGTTCTGATATAAATGCCGGAGTTGCGACCCCATTCGGATCCGTAGGATCAATTAGCAAGTCTATTCTAACCTCAACCGCATCTGAGCCGATAGTGACAGCATTGATGGCACCCGCCGCCTCTTCCAAGTTAGGATATGTCAACGAGACAAAGAAAGACCTCGTCTTCTTAAGAAGCCTCTCGTGGTAAACAGAGGCGCCGGTAACGATCGCGAGGAATCTGGAAAAGTCCGCCTGCGCAATAGCCAGATCACTATCGGATACAATCGGGCTGTAGTATTGGTAATTGCTGCATTCGGTATACCAAGGTTTGCGACGATTCCAAACGCCAACCATATCCTCCACATATGCAGGTCTGGTCTTGTCGATGGCAAGGAACTCCATAACTCTTTCGATATTGCGGTGAACGTGGACGACAATTCCCCCGGCAGAGCAGTACTGCTTCAGGAGATCCCTTGCTACGGGCGTCTCTACTATACCTCCTCCACAGGCGAAAATATAATTGTTAGGGTGAGCCTTGAGGTGCCTCTGTAGAAGCTGCAATTCCAGCTTCCGAAATCCATCCCAGCCATGCTCTTTGATAATTTCTGGTATTGTGGTCCTCTGCTCCGTCTCAAGCACGGTATCCAAATCCAGGAGCGGGCGGTTCAAGATTTTAGCAGCCTGGATGCCCATTGTTGTCTTACCAGCACCTCTCATGCCGGTAATAACGATAGTGCGGTGAGAGCCCTTCTTCACTAATCCCTCCCTAATTTGCGATTTTTCCAGAAGCTCAGCACCGCTCAGGTGAACTCTGAAAGAGGTAGACAGCACATCCCACCAACCGGGCCATGTCTTCTCAACGCATCTTCTTTCTTGAAGAATGACCGGATTCGGTGCAATGAGAGCAAGAATTGAAAAACTCATAGCGACCCGATGGTCATCATAGCAGTGAACCCCGCCTTCAGGGATTTCTAGCGCGTTGTAGTCTATTCCTTGGATCCAGATACCATCTTCCAGCTCGCCGGCAGTGACACCGAATTTCCCAAGTTCGTGAACCATAGCGGCGATCCGGTTGCATTCTTTCACACGTTGATTGGCAATACCGGTGATAGAGGTCCTCTCCGCGCCGTTGGCGACAGCCGCGAGAACCGATGCGGTCAAGAAAGCATCGGTCATAGGCTCCATGTCAATGTGTGGTAGCGGCTTCAATTGGCCCCTCGGTGGACCTTGAACGGTGGTTGAATAGTCCGACTGCTCAACAGTGCATCCCATCGGTCTAAGAACATCCACGGCAAAGCGAGCATCCCCCTGAAGAGACTTCTTACCAATATTTGGCACAGTAACGGTATTCCCAGTGATAGCCGCTATAGCAAGAGGATAAGTAGCAGAACTAGCGTCACTCTCAACGACATACTCTGCTGGGTTCTTGTAAGATCCTCGAGGGATGTGATAAGTATACTCCTCAGTAGTCGACTTTGTGACTTCGATCCCGAAAGAAGACATCATGGCGATAGTCATATCGATATAGAGCTGAGAAATTGGTTTTCCGCCAACAAGCGACAAAGTAACCGGCTCACGGGCATATGGTGCGCACATCAAGATCGATGACACATACTGAGATGATACCTTCGCTTCGAGTTCAATTCTTCCTCCAGCAAGTCCCGATGTTGAGGGGACCCGAACTGGAAGACTGCCTTGACTCTCGATATATTCGACAGCACTCCCGTTCGAGCGAAGAGCATCGACAAGAGACCCAATTGGCCGCTGCTTCATACGGGCGTTCCCTGTAAGAATAGTAGAACTATGCTCACCCGAGGGAGACACCAGAGTAGCGACTGAGGTTAGGAAACGGGCAGCGGTTCCAGCATTGCCGAGATACAACTCGTCCCCACAAGCACGAAGTTTGCCGCCGTTCCCATTCAAAACGAGAACGTCGCCGTCATCTTCCCAAGAATACTGAATCCCACCCAACTTGTGAAGGGCAGTAAGCATGTGCTCAGTATCATCGGAGTGGAGAAGATTCTTGACACGGCAAGTTCCGGAACCCAGCGCCGCTAAGACAAGGGCGCGATTGGAGATAGATTTCGATCCCGGAGGAGTGATTTCTAGTTCTGGGACACCAGATCTCTGTGAATGAACGATAACACTTGGCGAGAGAATAACCCGAATTGAGTCGTCACTAACGACAGACGCCTTCTTCTCATACGTTCTGCCAATTGCGGCAAGCAGGACTACTTTCTTCTTACGTCCCTCGTTCTTCTTATCAACGCCCATAATTGAGAGCATTCTCTCGACCTCGCAGTGCTTTCCGGCAGTAAGCTTCTTGACACGCTTGTCTTCGAGAGAGGTCGGGAGGCCATAGCTGGTCAAGCACTTGGATAGTCTGGCGACAGCGCCAGGTTTGCAAACGCCCAAGTGTCGAGCGAGCTCAGCCTCCTTGATCATCCCAATCGCTACGCACTCTCCGTGAAGCATTTGTGGGAATAGGATAGCTTCAATAGCATGCCCAATTGAGTGACCGAAGTTGAGTAAGTTTCGTAACCCTCCCTCACGCTCGTCGGCTGATACCACATGTGCCTTGACGCGTACGGAGCCCAGGATGACATCTTTGAACACATTCTGAACATTTCCGATCGGAGCTTTGCCTAGTAACTATTAGCGAAGTCAACCGGAGCTACGGCTGGAAGGCAGCATACCACTCTCCGCGCTCTTGGTTTTGACCGTCTCAAGTATCAACTCGGCATTCTGCTCCAACCTAGCAAACTCGGCCTCATCCCAGATAGCAGCTGTCTATCACTACCCCATTAGCACAACCCTCCCTCTGCACCCTCACCCATTCCAATCCAAACCCACCTTAACGACCTCCGCCATCCCATTAATAAATTCCCTCTCCGGCAAAGTCTCCAAAAACTTCATATCAATGAAAATCCTCTGTGGCTGCCAAAAAGCTCCAATCAAATTCTTTCCATGCGGCGAATCAATGGCCATCTTCCCACCAATGGAAGAATCTACCATAGCCAACAGTGTAGTCGGCACCTGAATGAATCTAACCCCACGCATGAATGTTGCAGCCACATACCCGATCATATCCCCAATGACGCCGCCTCCAAGCGCAATGACCACTGTGTCACGAGTGCATTTCTCCGAGAGCATCCAGTCTTCCACTTCGGCTTTCGTGGAGCGAGACTTTGAGTATTCGCCTGGTGGGATGACGTATGAGAGGAGGCGGGCTTCAGGGGAGTACTTGGCCGCATTTCTATTGAAAGAGGATTCGAAAGCGGGGAGATAGAGGGGTGCGAGATTTGTGTCAGTTATGAGAACATACGTTGACGAAGTCAAGTTCTGTAGAATATCCGCAGTGATAGTATCTGTAAGGTCGTAGCCGACCTTAATAGTATTTTTTCCAAGAATCTGTACCGTAGTAACAATGGAGCTGTTCTCGGTGCTCATGATTGCGGACTGTTTTTTGAGAGAGGGTGATTTTTCTTTTCTTTCCAGACGTTGATTTCAGCGGGGGGTGGAAACGAAGGAAGCAAAAGGCGAGGTTACCATACCAATGTTCCCCACCACCTGGAAGGACGCTAGGCTATTATCCCCCTGGCCGCTGAGACATTCCACCCCTGTTTAAAATGTTGAACACTAGCCTATTTGAGTAACCGGGAGCAAATCTACGCGGCCACTCCCGTTTTCATCATGGCAATGCCGAACAGTACAGGTACTGATTTTGCGGTATTCTGAGCACTACACTACTCCTGAAGTACAACGTTTTCCCTATCACGATTACTCAAATAGGCTAGTGTTCAACATTTTAAATAGGAGCGAGGTGGAGACCATTATTCCCCCCGCCTGATGAGGAGGTGGGGTTGATCTGTTCTCCAATGTTGCACGGATCGGGAACCATCGCTGATAAGGCCGGTCCCTGAATTCGGGTGTCTAGGAAAGTCGGCATTGTCCTGTTGACTAAGCAATTTTGCATCACTCGGGCCTGCAGCCTGCTGTTATTGATCAACAGCACCACCGGTGTGATAGGTTATGAACGTGACATCCTAAATCGAATAAGTTGCTCGTCTCGAACATCGTCCTATCATAGCCATCGACTAGATCATGGAAAATCCCCTGTCCGCTAATTTTCTATGGCAGTAGGCTCTCCCATGCACACCCGGATCGGCTTTATTTCCTAGGCCATAAAAAAGGTCCCCCCAAATAAACCCATCCTCCAACAAAATTCCTACCCGGTTCTCGGCCTAAGTTATTCTAGATGTTTTGCCCCGCTGGATTGCCATACTATACTTTACGATGGCAGCTTTAGCCACACTCCGTAATATCCACGGCACCAGGGGAATTCAGGTGCAAGAACATTACCAGTACTATGAGTGCTATCGTTGGAAGGCGAGAGTATTATCAGCAATGTGCAGTACTTACCTGTTTTCAAGTTAACCGCGGAACTTGCTAGTTGATTCGTTGACTCCGTTGATGGCTTGGTGGCAGATATCCCATTGATTTTACTCCGGGCATGCGGTTTTCCTCATACAGTAGATACCCAAAGTGAGCCCTTTTCTTTGTTAGCTAATCATTTTGGACGCTGTGTGTGCCTCTAATGCATGCACTAGCAATGCTTCTCGGATTAGCACAGAAAAAGGACCGCCAGTCAACAGACCCTACAAGTGCACAGCAAAAGGAACATATTATGTTCTCCGTTTGAAACACATAAAAGGACAATTTTGTGGGTTTGAAAGGATCTGCTAAATGGGCCAGAAAAGGACCAACCTCAATGCCCCTTATTCCCTCCATCCCGTCCCACCTTAACACACTCAAACTCCATTCAGTGCTCGAGTACGACAACAAAACTTTATTCCGATAATGCATCACAGTTTCCGTTCTCATTTCCCAGGACCAATCCCGTTCCCACGCCATCCTTTCCCAAACATTGATTCTAACCGAAGGAGACCACTCAGACACTCCTACTATTCTTATCAACTAAAAAAACTAAAAAAAACAGGAGGATATATGTACACAATCAAAAACCCAGGTTCTTTATTTCCCAATCTTAAAGTCAATTTTGCTAACAAGCCACGAGAAAGTGAAAAGGGTGAGAACACCAGTAAAGATCACGAACGGTTTTCTGTAGAGCGCCATGGTCGGGTAGTGATAAGTTACCTGCCCGAATGAATTAGTATGAGTTTATGGCGATGACGGGGAGCAGAAGGCCTCACGATTAGCTCTTTCTTGTGTTGTTCATCCACAACGTTGACAGCCTTCATTTTGATAGCTGTGCGTCCGAGGGTATCCATAAAGGTGTAGTGAAGATATTCCTCTTCACTAAAGAGAGGGATAGGAGGAGAGTATTTAACATCACTCAACGCACTTTCTGTCAGAATTGGTAAACTATAAGCTTGGCCAGAAGTACATACGTAGCGCCTTCGGGAAGGACAACAGTAATTTCTATCTCGTCATAAGTAACACTGTCCCTAGGGCCTTCCAAGAAAGGAACCTTAAGGACATATCTCTCCCCATCCTGACTAACCCTCAAGAAGTTCTTGAGATCGTGGTTCCACCCTACAACAAAGGAGTAGTTCCACCCTCCAAAGACAGGGTAGCGGGGTTTGAGCTCAAGGTGAGCTTCACGAATGTTACTGCGGAAGCGAGAGGTGGAAACATTGCCAATCTCATCGGTAAAATATGCATCCTGTGCCCCAGGGGTGAGAGAGAAGGTTAATTGCTTGATGGCGCTAGTGGGAGGGTTGTAGTAGCTGGTTGATGCCCATTGCACGCGGGAGAAGGTGTCCTTAAGCCTACCGGTAATACACACTGTTGGTTAGTAATGCCCACAACAGCCAGCTCTCGGATAACTCACTTTGCTCCCAAGTTAGTCATCCAGTAGCGCTCCTCAAAGGCAATATTACCACCCCAATGGCTAACTTCAATGTGTCTTTCCATTTTGACCATTTTAATTACCGGGCTTGTGTACTCAAATCGGAGGGTAATAGCCTTTCCCCCCTTCTGGTCAGGGCCAACAGTCTTGTACGGCCCATATGTATACCAACTTCCAGCCCCAGTCGGGTCATCGCCCTCGCCGTTCTTCTGCAAGACAGTATAGTTCGGCACTTCGCTGTTGGGAAACTTAATTTTCGTCTTTTGTTTCTCGGTAACATATGCCGAGGCGGCGTACTGGGAACCAGTCCACTGGAGAAACTGCTTGTCTGTTTGGCCGATAAGGGCGGGAACAGGAATAAGGCAATCGGTCTGCGCGAGAGTAATCCACAGCTTTGTCGACTTGCCAGCAGGAAGAGGTGCGTTGAGGAGGACCCTGTAGTAGTGTGTCTCACTGGGGAACAAAAGTCAATCTCTAAATCGCCTATTGCGGATTCCTACCAGCGAGAAAACAAACCCTTCAGAGTGGAACACGGCAGTGTTGACAACATGTGGCCCATCTTCACCCCTAGCCTCCAGGTAACTAATATTCTCTACAATCCCTTTCGGAATAGGAACATAGTATTCGGCTTGAGGCTCCTTGGAGATGTTGTCAATAACCATAGCAACAGTCTCGCGGACATACGGCTTGGTAATGTCAATCGTTCGCAAAAGATTTGAATTCTTAAAGACCTGTGGAGGCACGAAATCCTTGGGCAGGACAAGAGTGGAATCTGCACTAGAGCATGAGGCGAGAGAAAATAGGAAGGAAAATGGCAGCAAAAGAGCGCCCCAATTTTGGAGAGAACGCATGGCTGAGATTGCTGGTTGGTGGTTTCGGTCAGAGTGAAGACTTCGGGAATGAAGCTTCAAGCGTGTTAGGATCCAGGAGCTTTCCAGTGCTCCCGAATTGCGAGACGTGTTGCGAAGCGGTTCCAGTGTTGCATTTGTGACGCGTAAATTTGGGAACGACACCCAACCAGGAAATTACATAACCCAGCATTGACATGAGTGAGAATTCGTGATTCCGGCGCCTCACGAACAACATCTCTTGAGGGCTCCGAGTTTAGAATAAGGGAATTGCCGGCGTTGCGCTGCCCTCATATCCAGTGTTGCAAAGAAGGCCTTTGATAATCGAACCCGGGGGGTTAGAAGGTGAGGGGTTTGAATCGGGGCTTCTGAAAATAGGGATTGAAGGGGGGGGTTCTTTAATTTCTTAGTAAGCAAAAATAGCAGGAACTCTGATGCGAATTTCTACCTTTAGCCCAGATATATGAGTATTTATTGCTCAGAAGCCGGGGAAGCGGAGTACCAGTGCCAGTTTACCCGCCTCTCCCACCACATTTTGCTCCCTTTTCTTATCATTTCATTTGTTTCTTTGCCTCCAACTGCCTTCAAATATCATTGTTTACCGATTTGTTAGAAGGGGTTCTATCTTATAACCCCCCGGTTTGAAAAAGCGGGTTCCTCGCCTTCAATCATTTTTTGATCGAACCCCCCCCTTCATTGCAACATTGCTCATATCTATCATTTAAAGTGCATCCGAGTGATGGCCCTTTGCAATACCGTAGTCCTATCGCCCCAATCATTACCCTCGAATCTTGGGTCCACGCTAAACCCCAATTGAGCAGTTACCCGACCGCGACAATCCTTTCAATGAGCCGACCTCTAAGTTTTTTCCCAATTTCCTTCCCCACATTTTTCGCAAACAGCCAACAAAGATGTCATTAGAGGCGAAATTAGAAAAGATCCGCTCTCCAAACCTGCAAAACCAACGACAGGTCTGTCAACATGATCCATACTTCAATCAATTCCCCATGAATGCTTCATACTGAATGGCGACTTTGGTGCGGCTATAGGTGGCTGTCGTCCTCTCTGCTGTAGAAGACATCCTCCGAGAGCAAGAAACAGAATTCACACCCACAGCATACTTCGCTGCATTACTTTCGTTATTACAGCAGGCGACGTCTACGTCTGCGGTATTGAATAAAGATCTTGCAGCGTCAACAGTCTACTTGTTGGATCTTGTCACGCCGTTCGCACCTCCGCCCTTACTTCGATCCAAGTTTCCACAAATCCTCTCGCACCTGGTACCCGCGCTTACAGCCAATGACGCTGACGCGCCATTGCTAAGAAGTAGCATTGGATGTTTAGAGAGTTTACTGATAGCTCAGGATGGTCCCGCGTGGGCTGTTCCTCAGCGGGACATTGGACCCCGGAGGGCACTGGCAGGATTACTGAACTTGGGACTTGAAAATCGACCGAAAGTACGCAAGAGGGCACATGAGGCCATCACAAAGGTTTTGAAGAACTCCCCGCCAAGCCCGAGTCTAGATCATCCCGCGGCAGAAATGTGCGCTACAATTACGCTGCAGAGTGTGGCGGATTTGGCAATCGCGAGTGAAGAACAGAGGAAAAAGAGTGGCGAACACGACCCGAGGGTCATACATTCACTTCAGTTGATTAAGGCTGTTGCGGGCGCTGGGGGTTGGCCGAGTCAGAAGGTTGAGGGATTGTGTGAGGTTCTTTTGGGCGTTTCAAAGAGCACCAATGAATACATAACAATGGCGGCGTTCGGAGTGTTTGAAGAGATGTTTGCCAATTTAGCAAATGGTATGGCCAGCGCCAAGTTACCCAGAGTAATTGAGGTCATTTCCGAACTAAGACCTTCGCAAAACGATTCACAATTACTACCGTCATGGCTGGTGGTTATCGCGAGAGGATACGAAGCATATGCTCAGGTATCAGAAGACGAGGCCTTCGTGAAACTGCCATCCCTTTTCGAAACCATTGCACCATTTTTAGACTCTCAAGCATACACTATTCGAACTTCCTCAGCGCAATGCCTAATCTCACTCGCAACCAATTGTATTCCGGACAGCTCCCTCTTTGACATCACAAGGTCCACCGAGAGCATCTTTAAAAAGATCACCGCTGCCACAACCGACCTACTCAGCGTCCGCTTCCAAGGTGCCTGGAACCAAGTCTTCAATATCCTCAGTGCCCTCTTCGACAAGCTCCGTTGGCGCGCAACCCCACTCCTCGACGAAGCCATTAAAGTCGTCGGTGGCCTCCGCTCAAATGAAGGTTTCCAGGGTAAGAAAGAAGCGGACGAAGTCCTCGGACGAGCTATCCGTGCCGTGGGGCCGGACTCCATCCTCTCCATCCTCTCACTCAACTTGATCAAACCCGCACCTGGTGCCCCTGGCCGTGCTTGGATGTTACCAATATTGAGAGACTGGGTGGAAAACACAAGACTTCAGCATTTTAGGAAGGAATTTGTCCCTCTCAGCGAGGCGTTCTTCCAGAAAGTGGTGGATTTCGGAGAGGGGAATGAGAAGACCGTTGAGATTAAGATATTTGAGACCCTGGTGGGGCAGATTTGGGCGCTTTTGACCGGGTATTGCGATTTACCGTTGGACCTTACAGAGGCTTTTGATCAGTCATTCGCGGAATTGGTTGCTAATGTCCTCTATCAGAAGGTTGATCTTCGGTCAGATATCTGTAAAGCTTTGCAGCAACTCGTTGACTCCAATAAGGCGGTTTTGGAAGTTCCGCTTGAAGATGATGAAGAGAACCTGGTAATTCAACGCCGGGTCTCAAAGGCTGACGCGAGGAAGAACATTGCGCACCTTGCATGCTTTTCTGGGAATATGCTGGCGGTTTTGTTCAATGTTTATAGTACGACGCTGCCGCAATATCGCGGGTTCATACTTAAGTGTCTCAACTCTTTTTTGAGCATCACCCCTGACACAGAACTCATGGCAACGTTCCAAAAGGTTACCTCGATGCTCGAGACAACCCTTGCCGAACCCGTCAAGAAGAAGAGCGAGGCGGAAGCTGCTGGGAATACCAGGATAGCGCCAATGGCACATACGCTTATGGATTTGGTCATCACTATTACACCATATCTCCCACCGGGTAGCCACCAGACACTCTTCACAATCTTTTCTGTGACGGTGAGCAAGAGTGAAGACCCGCAATTGCAGAAAAAGGCGTATAAGGTCATCCCAAGACTGGCAGAAACAGAATGTGGCAAGCAAGCATTGATTGAGAAGTCTGAGGATCTGCAACATTTCTTAATCGGAGCTGCGGAGAAAGTCACATCTCCTACCAGAAGAGTGGATTCCCCCCTCTTTTCCTATCGATGAGGACATTCACTAATTATACAATAGGACCGCCTAATAGCCCTCTCCCAACTTGTTGAATTCCTCCCGACCGCAGACCTACACTTCATTCCATCAATCCTCTCCGAAGTCGTCATCTCTACAAAGGAGGTCAACGAAAAAGCCCGCACAGCAGCCTTCGACCTACTAGTCCTCATGGGCGAGAAGATGAAGTCTGGCGGCACAGTGATAAATAGCAAAGTAACTCACATGCCCTCGGATGCCCCGAATGTCACCGCAACGCTCGACGAATATGTCACCATGGTCTCCGCCGGCCTCGCGGGCAGCACGCCACACATGATCAGCGCGAGTATCACCGCTCTTACTCGCATTTTATACCAATTCAAAGGTTACCCTCATTTCTCCCGTAACTCCGGAGGAACGTGCTAACGACATAAAAGACGATATAAAAAAAACCCTCATTTCAGAAATGATAACAACCTTAGACCTCTTCCTTACCAGCAAGAACCGTGAAATTGCCCGCTCAGTCCTAGGCTTTATAAAGGTGTGCATAATCTCCCTCCCAAAAGAAACAATGCTACCCAGGTTCAGCACCTTAGTCCCGAACTTGATGATCTGGAGCCACGAACACAAAGCACATTTCAAAGCAAAGGTTAAGCACATTATAGAACGTATGATCCGGCGCTTTGGATATGAGGCTGTGGAAAAGCACGTTCCGGAGGAGGACAAGAAACTGGTGATTAATATCCGGAAGACGCGAGAGCGGACAAAGAGGCGTAAGGATGCCACCGCCGCCAACGGCGATGAAAGCGGCGATGAGGAGGATGTAGACACTGCACCGAGGGCGAGGCGTCGGAGTAAGTTCGCCTCGGAATTCGAAGCAGCAATCTATGACTCCGATTCAGACGTGTCTTGTGACTCCGTCCCTGAAGCCGATTTTGTCCCGCGTCGGAAGAACAAGCGCGGCGGCAAATCTGGCGAAGCATACATACACGAGGAAGCAGACGAACCGCTCGACCTGCTCGACCGGAAATCCATCGGGAACATATCTTCTACTAGACCGCAACGCACCCGGATTGGGGATGTGAGGAAGTCTGCTACAACAAAGGCAAGGACTAACAGTGATGGGAAACTCGTTTTCGGTGGGGAGGGCAATAACGATGCGGAGCGGAATGATGAAGATGCAGGTATGAGTACCGGGCTTGCGCCCGCCGATGGCGTTAGCGCATATGCCCAGGCGATTACTGGCAAGGATGCGTTCGTACGTGGGCAGCGAGGGCGTGTGAAGTACTCTAATAAGAGAGGGAGACACAATGGCGGTGATGGCGGTGATGGTGATAGTGGGGATGAAGAAATGGAGGTCGACACCGAGGATAGGGGCGGGAAGGGTGTCTATTCTTCAGGCGGCGGGGGCGGAGGGAAGAAGAAGGCAGGGAAGGAGATGAGTGGGCGAAAGGGACTTGGTGTGAAAAGTGTCCGTGAGGGGAGGGTCGGGAAAAGCCCTAGGAGGAAAGGGAGGAGATAGGCTGAGATGGGATCGGGAAACATGTTCATAGTTGCATTCTATACTGATTTTTTTCTCCCCGCTTGGTTATGTGTTTAGAGAATAACTGAATGCTCCTGAAATTCTTGTGATTTGAGTCCGTAAGTCTCATGAATTATGGCCTTGGTTGGTAATAAGTTTGTAGATTACAGCCTACCTATGCAGTCAGAGTCGGTCCTCGTACGCCCACCCGGCCCTTTCGCACCGTGATACCCAATGGCTCCTTCGCCTCTCATTCCCCATTCCACTCTCCATTTTACTCCTTCCGCTACCCTAAAAACTTCCAAGGCTCACCTAGCGCGAATGCGCACAAGGCGATAATAGCCAACAGGATTGTAGAAAAATGTTTTGGTTAAGCGTCCGGTTAAGATCATAAAGCACACAGCTCAAGTCCGAACGTTAGAAGTTGAGCATAATAAGTGGATAGCCTCAGGCAAAGTGAGCTAAAATGGAAAGCTATGTAGAACATGGCAGACTAAAGGGAGGGAAAGGCCTTTGCTTGCCATCCCTCCCAATACATGTGCTTGAGACTTTCTTTCCCCCTATACCAACAATTGGCGTCTATATACATTGACATGACACTGTACACTTCCTGATCCCTGAAGCAGTGCAGCAGGGACCCAGAACAATATATTTCATCGCATTGGACTAATACTTGTGACATCGAATGTTGGGTATATTGTCGTCTGTGTCCACAGACAATATCTTTGTCTCATATGTTGTCTTCTTATATCTCCTTTATATTGGGTTGAATTTCTTTAGGTAGCAGGGCGGGTTTGGTTGGGTCTCAATTACGTGGTGGCTATTTCGTATAGGTTAGATATCTTTATACTCTTCAGACTTGGAGGCGTATAGCAGTGGTGATTGTTGCGTTGTGAGCTGAGGATAGGAAACAAATTTCTTCTCATAAAGGGACACTGGTGACCTCTGTATAGAGTTATGCCCGGCCATTAGGCCCATTCTTTTGGTTTGTCCTGAGTCACCAAACTCGTTCGAGGTAAGACTACCAAAAATACTACCGTTCTTCTCGGCCACATGCGAGCGGTTTCCGGCATCGAACACATCATCATCCTGCTCGAGACATCATCCTGCTCGAGTGATGACCTGTGATTGCTTCTGAGTGCTTTCACGGGGACCTGAGGAGCGGGCTGGGGTAGGAAAAGGGCTTGTATCTGTTTAGCTGCTAGCCACATAGAGATTCCGTCAGCCACATTCAGACTCCCCTACACAATGTCATGTATTATAGTATTATAGCCTAGAGAAACCTCTTATAGGTTTATTCTGCAGGGATCTTATTGCATGTTAAGCATCATTTGAACCTGACCACTCCATCTGGGATATCTTCCCCCGGGTCCGCACCACCGGGGGTATCATCGTAATATTATTCTGATGTGTATGGAAGCTGCTCATATGATACTTGGATACTTGCTTTTCCTAGCACATTCGCGTGGGCCCGTGTAGTTGGTCTGGTCTCTACCAGAGCGTAATATACTCAACTCGGTAACCTAGAGGAGTTCTGCAAAAAGTAATTACTAGTAGAGCCCATCTTAGAGAAAAACTCTACTTTTAAAGCTATCATAATTAAATCTGGTTGACCCCCAAACTTCAAACAGCAATTCTCCCCCACTCTCTTCCTCCCTCATCTCCTTCCTCCCCCAAACCAAGCTCTCAAATGCCCCATACTTCTGTCTTTCTACCCCCATACCCACCCCAACCCACCTCAACTCGACAACAATTCTTCCGCATTCAGCCCTCGTTACCCTCCGCTTGTACCAGGCCCTTCATTGATGGAATGCTTATCCCTAATCGGGAAGGCCTCCTCCTTGCTCTTACAGGCCGGCTAGCGTTACTGTAGGCTTCCTCGGGCTTCCGAATTCGAAAGCTGCACCGGCTCAGTGGGGTTGGGGGGGCTTTCCACTGCGGAGATCAAGGCCCAGGGGCTGGCGTGAGGAGGAAGAGGTTTTTGATGGTAGCAGATTGGGAATAAGTTAGGTCGTTGCAATCCAATTTTTTCAAGTGTACATTTCGTCTGCCTACCCCTTTAGAAACCTGACCATAGATAGCTGGGCAGATAGTGTTACGGTGTGGAGCTAATGTTGGTCCGATTGACCACTCCATTGATATCTGCGCACTCTAGATACTCCTACTAAGCTATGTTGCCCAATCTTGTAGTATGAATGCATATGTGTGGGCCGCATATGCATTCCTGTATCTCCGATTATTTCCTTACGTTTGTCTGTCTGGATAGTGACCTCGTTTCCTGCCCTCTCCCCCCCCTTCCTCTTTTCTCCCAACCCTCCTTTAATCGAGAACGCTGAAAAGAAGAAGAAGAAACCCTCCTCCCGTTTGTACGCAGAAGACAATTCGTAATAGATAGAAAGCCCTTTTCGACAACCACAATGAATTCTAATTTCGGTTATACCATACTCAAACACCAGTAAACCGCCCAACTTGCAACCCCCCTGTCGCTCCTCTTAGTTACACAACAACCCGCCACAACTCTCAAATCCCCATGCTAAATGTTGGAGGTCACACAGGAACGGCCGGAGTCAAGGTGAGAAGTAATGGGGCTGATCAATTGAATGAAAGAGAAAAGAGACGAATGCTATGTTGCTTGTCCTACAAACGCGCTTGAGACTGCCGTACTTATAGTAGTGCGCAGTATGAATATACATCAAGATGACCACTGCCATTTCCTAGATCCGCATGCTTCAACTCGCTTGACCACTGGCCGAACACATCCGTCCCAGATCATCATACTGAGGTAGTAGTTCCAACACTAAAATCCCAACTTCAGCGAGTGACAACTAATGACCCAGGCAAACCACCTTCCCAAGAAATCAGAAGTGAATTACCCCAGAGCGGCACCTACTGTATGAGTTGGCCCCTCCCATAGCAGTTCGCCCCCCCTTTATATACAACTCAGAGAGTTAGATTCAGGATCAAGTATTACTCATAGGTTCCATCACATCACGGAGGTAGATAGAAGACTTAGACTCCGGCATGCACAGAAGCAATCCCACACAAAACATTATTAGTGAAAAAAAGGGGGGGGTTCAGGTCTAATATATGAGAGGGTTGTTTGTCTGCCTATCATACCAATGCTTGTAAAAAATAAGAAAAAAGTCTCAATTTTTACAAGAGGGGCGTTCATTTCAACTTGGCCAAACTCCAGAATAACAAGGCATGCTACGGACAGCACACCCATCTGCTCGTGCTGAAAAGAGAGAAAGAAAGACAAGGCATTAAAGAGCATAAGTAGTATATACTCGCTAATCAATGAAGTATCCAGATATACAAGTGCCAATATCCTCCCATTTGGGCGTAAAACACTAGTCGTGTGGCATTTTGTCCGGGCAGGGTACTTCAAGAATTGACGAGTAAATCACCAATATGATAAGACAGCCCATCGAGCGTCGACTAAGTCTGCAAAAGAGAAGTACACATTATCTCAACTTTTGAATATCGTAGCCCCACCTTCTCCCCTACCACCTCCTCGATTATGCACTGTATCATTGAAATAACGCTAAAAATACAATTTGTCAAGAAAAAATCGACAGCGAGCGAGCTGGATGACACGTTCCTCCCCCTCATCTGACTTAAAGGATATGCATGATAGAAAAGAGCGAATTACAAGAAATCTGCAGCTCTAACTCTCCCACCTCCTCCCCTTCCGCCATACCTCCCACTAGTGGCAACAGGCCCTTCGTTCCTGTCGCCATCGTCTCTTGATCGCGCATCACTCCTGTATCTCTCTCGCCCTCGGGGCCTATCTCCACTCCTGTCAAAGAAGTCGTGGCGACTTCCTTTCCCATCGTGGCCTCGGCTTCTGCTGCGACTTCGGCTTCGGCTTCGGCCTGGGGTATAACTGCGGCCTCTACGGGCAGGAGGGGAGCGTAAGCTTCGGTCCTGATTTCTCTCTGCCCTCCTCGGGGGTGTCGGTGAACGGGAACCGCTGCGGCTCCGCGAGGAATAAGTAGCGCTTCGACGGCGACGATAGCTCCTTACAGAAGAGTATGACCGGGATCTCGACCTTGCTCTCCCACTTTTGCGCGGGGGTGGGGTGTACGAAACCGATCTGCGACTTGAGAGGGATCTAGTCAGAGATCTGGACAGCGACCTAGAGCCCGTTATGCTACGAGTGTAAGAACGCCCCCGAGCCCTCTTTGTAGGCCTAGTGTTAGAACGAGGCCTAGAGCGCGAGCGGGAATAAGAGCGGGATCTTGACCGCGAAGAGTAGGAATCGTAACTACGGCTACGGCTACGAGAATCGCGGGAGCTAGAGTAACTGCGGTGCCTCTTTCGTCCTCGATCTTGCGCCCTTGTTGGTGACCTCGAGACCGACCGGGAGAAAGATCTAGACCTCGATCTGGATCTTGATCTCCCGGAAGACGAGCTTCTAGAGCGGCTAGAATAACTTGAGCGCGAACTGACGCTCTCCGATCGAGCTGGAGGTGCAACAATGGCAGCGGGCGGCGGAACATTGTTTTTTAAGTGTTCTCTCATATCCTCAGTAACCCCACCCATACCAACACTAGTAAAGTAATTGATCGAAAACCGTGTGTTTCGCGGATTGTCTTTGGGGAATAACCCTGAGAACGCCTCCTGTAGGAAAGGGTCCTTTAGTCGTTCCTGTAACTTTTTCATCCCCATCGCTTCGGCCAAATCTTGGAAAAGAATTTTAATAAAGATACGAGAAGAAGCCGTAGTCTCTTCTTCGTTGATGTGCACAACAGAAAGCACATGCCAACCCAGCGCGTCAGTCGAAAGCTGATGTCCGAAAAAGCGTGCGACATTTCTAAGCCGATTGGTTTCGTAACGATGGATAGTATCATAGTATGTTCCAAACGACTCTTCAAATAGACCGGTCCAGAATCGATTCAATTTCGCAAACCTCTCGCCGATGAGGCCATAAAACTTGGTGTAAGTTCGCTCCTGAGAACAACACTCGATTACCATTGAACAGAGCTCATTTTCGAGACCAGGGGGGAGCGTAATCTAGAGAACATGTTAGTTCTTTGTCCGAAATTGCGGCCAAGTAATAGGCAACCTACCTTCATAAGTTTGTGGCAGCACTCTTCGAAGTCAATTGAAGACATGATGGTGAGGTAGATAGTTCTTCGGAGATTGACAAGATTGGTATTAGATTGATCCAGGATCTCCATTTTCTTGTCTTCCTGTTTCTCCTCGTCTTCCTCGTCGCTACTCTCATCCTCACCCTCCTCATCATCACTCCCAGCATCACTTCCCTCTCCTAAAATCTCGGCCTTGGTCTTTCGGTACAATTCCTCATGCTCCTCCCAATCAGCATCAAATTTGAAAATGTTCAACCCATCCTGAACATCAACCTCATCGTCGAGCTCCGTCTTGTGGGTGATCTGATCCTCCTCCTCCACTAAATCAAGCTCTTCTTTCACGATAGGATTATCCTTATACTTTTCCTTTCTAACTTGAAACAACACCTCAATCATGTATTGGACACGTTTGTCGATACCAGCCTCGTGAAGGATTGTCCGGAACTGCTCAAAAACAAGATTGTTTGCCCTCGGTGCCATCTCCTCTAAATGAGCCCCAACCTCCCGCATCAGCCCTACAGCAATCTCCACCGAGTCGTCCGTAGGTTTATTCAGAAGCAACATGAGTATCTCAATAGCTAAGATCTCATCTGCGACCTGCTGATTACAAAGCTGAGCAATAAAGGTTGTACTACTCAAACAAACGGCTTTATCATTCCTCTTGAAAGCTTTCCTAAATTGTACCACTAGCCGATTCAGAAGTAACTCCCCAACTTGCGGAAGCTTCGTGTTGACAATAGCGGTCATGGCGGCGTAGATAGGGGTAAAGGGTAGAGATGCAGCTTGGGCCTTCATGATTGACCGACAGTAGAGACCTCTTCCACGGATAAGATTTTCACCGAAAAGCTCCGGGACAATGTGCTTGATATTGGACACATTGACTTTGTTGATCAAACCGTTGATACTTTTCTTCAAAGCCTCCCAAGCCATGCGTTGGTACTCCTTGGACGTCTTATCGGTAATCTGCGCCTGGAGGGCTCGTAGACGGGCGGGGGGGATATACGTGCCGCCAGACCTCATAGATAAAAGCTTCTCGTACTCTGCCTTCGCATCGAATTTTGGCTTCTCCTCCGCTTCCTTCTCCGTCCTCTCCGCCCGAACGTCAAGCCTTCTGAGACGATCATTAAGCTGACGATCCCTCTCCCGAGCGCGTCCGGAGTAGTCGGCACCGCCGAAAGAGTTAAACCGAGATGGCCCACGAGGAGGCGAGCGCCGCCGACGGGGTGATCGGGACCTAGAGCTAGGGGAACGCTTGCGCTTCGACGGGGGCGGCGAAGCAGATGGCAGACGAATTACCGATTGAACAACGACCTCATCGGCTTCGTCAATATCCATAGTTGGTTGCCAACGCGTGAAGGAGAAGCTTGGATATCTCAGAACAGAAGAGCCAGAGGCTGTGGCGGGGAAAAATAAAAGGAAGGATGTTCGGTATTGAGTGGAGCTGATTGTGAAGGTTTTATGAATAACGGGATGTGTCGGTGGATTTCGCGCGTTCAAGCACGGCATAAATTTCTTTTCGGTTATGTAAGCAAGGAAATCAAAAAGCTGCCCGTGATGAATAGAACTAATAGCCAAGCACATAGTATACCAGCAGCTGGTCACTAACCCTGGCCCAACCCAGCCACACTTCTTGCCTTCAACAAGAAGCTCCTGACGTTACAATAATACTTGTATGATTCTTGTATCATACCAGCAATACACAACTACAATACCCAGATCACTAATATCATTTCTTTCTTTACAAAACAGATGATCCCACACATGTCTAAAGTTATCCCCATTCCACTTGAACCTTCTGTGAATGACTGCAAAGGTAATAACATGCAGTGCAACTACTACCGCACTGCAGCGAAATTTTACAGAATCTGAGGTTGGAGTAACCTATTCCACGGCATAGCAAGCGCCCGTCATAGCGAGCCATATGCAGATCTGAGCAATACTTGAGTACAGTTGGTTGAACCCCAGCCGAAATTGCAAAGTGGCTACCTTTTGGGTGTATGGCTCGCTGTGACGGGCGCTCGCTATGCCATGGAATATGTTAGGATAACACCTCATTTCAGACAGGTCTTTCGCATCCAAAACTTCGTCCTGCAACAATCCTACTCCCTTCTTACACTATAGCGCTCTACCAGATTGCCCCTTCGGTCCGAAGCTCAGTAACACCAAATCATACCCCACATCAGTACCTAGCACAACTTTATAGCCAAATAGACATGGTATAATACCATAACAGTATTATAAATGATCTGATATAAAAATACAATGACAACCCGCTAGGCCCCACATTTGCAGCTAGCGCTGCACGCAGGTTCCTGTACGTTAACAGAGAATATATAAGTTAAACCCCCCCCCCCCGCTAAGCCCAGACTAGCTCCAGCGACCGGCATTAGAAAATTTGACAGGGAATGTAATTAAAGAACCAAGTTAGGTTACACACCTTACCGCATCGCACACCACAAGTAAATTATACTTGGCATCACCGCAACAATCCCTAAATCACTAAATACCTCTCCGTAACATCCGCGGCAAGCTCAGCATTCCCACTCGTCATATAGATCATCTGCAAGTTATACGCAGCCTCCCACTTCAAATCCCCATCAATCGTGTTCTCCTCCGAGATCTGAAGCACGCGTTCGTAGTAGGGTATGGCCAGGTGAGTGAGACCTATAAAAAAAGGCCATTCTTAATCAACGCACTTGAATCCCAAGCTTCTAGAAGGGGAGGATGGGATACCAATATGTTGAAAAGCTCTCCCAACATTATACTCCGCCTCCTGCCTCTTCTCCGGCCGTACGTCCTTCTTCATCTCCTCCTGCTCCCCAGGCCTTCCACACCGAATATCGTAATAATCAAAGATAAAACTAATCCCCTGTAGCGCCATAATATGTCTATTCTCGCTCTGGCGCTGCATACTCCTATGTAGATACGCCAGGCCAATGCAAAACGTGATAAGCGCATCTCCGGGAACGAGCGCATAAGCTCTAGTATAATAGTTCAGAGCGGAAAGGTAACTCTTCCCGCTCGCGAGAATGTGTGCGTACAGCATGATAAGGCCAACGTCAGCTTCCTTCGGCACGTACTTCTCGCCTGAGGCGCCGCCAGAAGGGCACTCTCCAGTAAGGTTTGCTGCGCCAGTCTTGCGCTCCCCGGTTAGCACTTGGTCCATTGCTTTGATCTGCCGCAGGAGGTACTTCTGATTGGCGTTGTTGTGGAAGACCTCCAGCCCGTTTTTGCTCGCCGTTACACTCGCCGTGAAGAGATTGTAAGCTTCTGTTGTGAATTGGAAGGTGGTCATGAACCAGCGGGAGAGGGTGGAGCAGGAATCGCTGTCACCAACGTGGATTGCACAGGCTAGATGGAAGGAGTAGAAAATGTTAGCCCCAGCAGAAGTGCATGGGAAGTGTGGAGGGATGGGTAGGTTACCTAGCCAAGTTGTATAGATGATGAAGGTTCTTTTTTTACTATGGTAAAAAACATTTGCGTCCTTCGCGGCGTTGCACACATCGTAGGAGTCTTGGTAGTTATCATATTTCGCGAGGCAGATGGCGTACTGCATAAAGATATAAAGCCATGTATCGAAGTCTAGCCCACGGAACCTCGATAGGTGTTCCGGCTCTTCAATTTCTTCCTCCTCAAAGGCTACAATCAAAATCAGCATCATGAAAAGTCACTCGCTCATAGCAGCTGACTCGCAGGGGAAAGTCCATACTAAGAGATTGTTTGAGACGATCTTGCATCTTCTCGATTCGCCTTGTTTCACCTAGAGCCAGTGCTCTCCGTTGGGCAGTCGTCATGAAACCTTTGAACTTGTTTTTCCTTTCATGAGGGTATAACGCTCTAGTATTTCGGAAATCATCGACCAAGTCCCCTGCTGTATCCAACCATTCCTTCACAGCGTCCGGATCGCCAGCCTCCATACTCGGCCGTAAGCACTCCAACTTCCTATACCGAATCTCCGTCTGCTCCGTCCTCTTTGCGTTCATCTCCATCTTCTCCGCCACGCTGAGAGTACCCGTCCTCTTCCGCCTGACTCTCTCGGAAATGGGTTGATTTGGGAAGAATGCCAACGATTCCGTTTCCTCTACCTGCTGCACAGCCACCGTAGCGGCCTTCATGGCTTTCTCCGCTTTCTCTTTTTCCCGGCGCATGGCAATTATCTGGTTGACAAGGTCCAGGGCTTCTACCTTTCGGCCCGTGACCTCATAGATTCCGGCTAGCTGCATCATTGCCTCATCCTCTTTTGGATACGCTTCTAAGATGGTGCCATAGCAGTCTTCGGCATCTTCAATGTTATCGAGGCCTTTGTAGCAGTCTGCCATGTTAAACCAGAGCTTGCGGTCGAGGTAGACAGCGCCCTCTACCACCACCGAGTAGTAGGAGATTGCTTCATTAAAGTGCCCACCGGCATAGAGGGCATCCCCGACTTCTTGGAATAGATCGCTGTAAGTGGGAGAGTTTCGGGCCTCCGTATGGAGATATTGAAAGTGATGCTATCATATTTTCGTGAGCTTGGAATCCATGATCTACCCGCAAACATTTCGTAATCTCTACAAATTACATGACGGGATGGTGAAGAACATGAGATGGATACAGATAGGTCCAGATCTCCACTTACCATAGCTTCCTCCATGTTCTCTAGTTGCAACCGACATAAACCAAGTTTAACCCTCAATTCCAGCGGGAGGTAATAAGACTCCTTTTGGAACCGGCCAGCCTCAAACTCTCTAACCATGCACCTCCGAGGCCTATCATCGCCATCCCATTCTCTATCATCTCCATTAATCTTATCCCAGTATGTCTCTACAGCCCTCCCATATAGCCATCGGCCAACCGACCCAATAGTATCAATAGCCTTAGCCCACTGCTTCTCCAAGCAATACAGCTCAGCAAATATGTTCAACTCAGACCATCCAAAAGCATTATCTGGGTTTCCAGTAGCCTTGAAGTGCTCCACGCTGCGCCTGTAATATTCAACCGCTTCAGGAACCTTGTCCATCTGAATATACAACCCCGCTAGCTCCTTCAGGACAGACATATCATTTGGCAGCAGCCTGTTCAACGTCACAAAGCCCTCAGCGGCCTTATTCAGGCTCCCCAACTCCTTGAGCAACAACGCCCGATCGTATATCGCATCAATATTGTCAGGCTTCGCACTGATAGCCCGATTATAACAATACACAGCCTGATCCTTGTACGCTCTGTTATCGGTCCCGTACTGGTCAAGACTCATCTTAGCACACATAGCCCACAACTCCCAGTCCTTGGGCCGCGCATGCGCCGCCGTCAGCCACGCAAGCAAGCACTTGCGCTTGTCACCCTTCTCCTTAAATATCTCACCGAGGATCTTCCACGCCGAGTAGACTCCCGGCTCGATGTGGATTATCTGCTTGACGAGTTTCATGGCCTCATCCAGTTTACCGAAAGCATAAGCGGAGTTCGCCTGGCCGAGGAGTCCACGGATTTCGAAGCTGTAGATCTCGTCCCCGATTTGACGACGACCCCCGGTGCGCCGGGGTTTCTTGAAACCACTAGCGGCGCGCAGGTCAGCATGGAAGGTGTCCATTTCGTCATTCAGGGCGCTAAGGGAGATGTTTTCGTCGTCGACGTCGGAGCAAATGGATCGGCTGAGGGAGGGTTAGTACAAGAGCTATGAGCTTCATGGATGAGGGGATAATAAACGAACCCCTCGTCATCGGTGAAATCGTCGAGCGCTCCCAGCGCAGGGTCGATATCTTCGTCGGATTCTGTATAATCTGGATCGGAGCCTTCGTCATGGTATACTTCACTGTGAAACCGGAGAATTAGTAAAGCTAGTACCGCAGAAATAGCACAAAACCAGGAATACCGACTCGAACTCTTCAGCTCCGAACTCCTCGTTCATGAAATCGTCGTCCCCGAAATCGCTGTTCTCCATTGATTAAGACTCTTTGTGGAAGCCAACAGGTAGGTGGGGGAATAATTTAATCGGAGGGGCAGCAGCGAGCAGCTACTCAAGGACAAGCCAATCTAGAACCTGGAAGCACGCTAATTGATAGTCTAGACCTTTAAGCCTCAAGGTTGCTCCTGCCGCGAAATCTTGGCGTCACAAACAATGCCTTTTGTTCTTTTTCCATTTAATTTTCGGTAATCAGTCCCAACAACCACCGCAACAGCCCCACAGGGACAACTCTTGCAATCAACATCAATCGATCAAACAAATTACTGAGCAACAATCATGGCTTCCGACGAGATCGTGTGGCAAGTAATAAACCACCAATTCTGCTCTTTCAAGCTAAAGTACCTAGTCTCCCCGGGCAATTAAACAAATTTACCCCTCCGCTAATACACATCCCACCTCGTGATAGAACAACCAAAGCCCAAAACTTCTGCAGAAACGAATACAATGTTTGACCTCCCTCCCTCTCCTGTCCCCTCAGTTTCCCATTCCACCCCCAATGCCTGACCGACCTCACAAAAATACAGGTAACCGGCCTCTGCAACCGTCAATCCTGTCCACTAGCCAACTCCCGCTACGCCACAATCCGCTCAGACAATGGAATCCTATACCTCTATATGAAGACGATCGAGCGTGCGCACATGCCCAGCAAACTCTGGGAGCGAATCAAGCTCTCACAAAACTACGTGCAAGCCCTCGCACAAATCGATGACCGTCTAATCTACTGGCCCAAATTCCTCATACACAAGTGCAAGCAGCGCCTCACCAGGCTTACCCAGGTCGCCATCAAGAGCCGCAAAGTGGCCCGCGAGGATGAGCGCCTGGGCGAGAAACTGGTCGGTGTTAAGCCAAAAATCAGGAGGCGTGAGGCTACAAGGGAGAGAAAGGCATTGGCAGCAGCAAAGGTTGAGAGGGCGATTGAGAAGGAGCTTGTGGAGAGGTTGAGGAGTGGCGCGTATGGGGATAAGCCATTGAATGTTGAAGAGAGCATTTGGAAGAAGGTGCTGAAGGGCCTGGAGAAGGGTGGGGAGGTGGAGAGGGATTTGGACCAGGATGAACTGGAGGATGAGGATGAATTGGAGGAAGAGTATGAAGATGAGGAATACGCTGGCGAAGTAGAATACGTATCCGGCGATGAAGACCTTGAAGAAGAGCAATTAGGGGACCTGGAAGACTGGCTACAGGATAGCGGCGCCAGTTCATTCGAAGAGGACGACGACGACGATAGCTCCGACGACGATGATGGCAGCACAGAGGAGGAAGAGGAGGGCACCAAGTCTACCAAGAAGGCACCAACCAAGAATGCCACTAAAAATAAAAAGCGTAAGAGAACTCAAGCTCCTCAGAAGCCGAGGAAACGTACTATCCCCCCTTCCTTTATCTGCTCGATCCCGATATACTAACAACTTCAAATAGGCGGGGCCCACGTCGAAGTCGAATACGAAGAAGAAACCGCCCTCCTCGCCCAAGAGCTGGCGTTTTAAAAGCACCTCAACCACCCTACCCTTCGTTTCACATGATGACAAGTAGTTGATATCCATTATCAAACCACTCCCATTTTCTCACTTCCTCCCTTCCCCTCTATTGCCGCCAATTTGTACATAATATGAAGCCTCTAGTGCTGAGCTGTAATGTCTTTCAGAGAGCGCAAACAAAAGTTTATTCCATTTCTTCCCCTTCTACTTTTTTCCCAATGTCTCTGCTCCGTGCCGAGCCTTAAATGCCGGCCTCACACCCGGCCTAGGGCGCCCACACTGTGCCAGGGCTCCTCGACATTCAATGAGCGAAAGGACCAGTTTTCCCACAACTCGACACAAGTTTAGCGGCCACATTCTAGCCACTACTGTATAAATGACTGCCAAATGTGCAGGCCGTATGCTACCATCACAAGGTTTTGTAAGAAGCAGGACCAATGCTGTTTCTGTAATTCCTTGTCCATCCCAACAACCCGAAGAGCAAAAATACTCACTCCAGGCGATAAAAAATGCGTACAAGTGCCAAGCAGCCTGACATCTAATGTCTGCAGTAAGTGGGCCGAATGAGCAGATGAAGGTAAACCCTGCACTGAGGGAGCATTAAACAAATTCAAATTATTATAATAATATTATGGGATATCATACAACTATCAAGGTAAACGCGGCAAACTAATCTTCATAAAGAGCAGACCATAAGTTAAGAAGACTCATAACCTACTCCAAAGTCAGCCGATCATCAACCCATCCCTGGCGCGAATAGCCATGATCTCTATCGATTAGGTTGTAAAATTATAATACTATTCAAGACAGCATCCACCTCCTTATTAACGATAAAAAAAGGACCAGCACAGCTAGACTCAGAAGTCATCTCAATTCTACAAGTAGTATGATATAACAAGTGCTAATCCCCCGTTGTGAATAACCTTGTGGATTTCCAGATTTGCAATGGCCACCGAAAACCCTCTGCTGCTGCTATATGAGACCTATTTCGCCAATCTCCATGTCGAAAATGTGGAAAAGCTTGCAAGCTATAAATTTTAACTAACACACTACACATTTCTCAATTCGGCATACTGAATCCTACAGCAGCACTAAGTCATTCATTCATTCCCTTAACTATCTCTGCATTTCCAATTGGGAAATATCATACCAAACTATCCTGCCAATTCCGAATTTTATATAATAATAATAATATTACGATAAGGGATTTACTGATCTGGTCCTTATCCAAGGATAATTTCCGACTATAATGATATCAGACAGGGTTTCCACTGAATATATAAACAAGTCAACTGCCATATCTTTGAACATATCAAGCTATCATATCACGGAGAAATCCTGGCCATCCTAATCCTTAATTATCCCACTTCGCAATTACCTTCCCGGGCCTTCTACTACGGTACTCTAATATATTGCTAATTTTAGTATACTCAGCTCGTGCGTATCAACTTATTACTAAAGTATCCATTTATTCGCACAATATCCCCCCCCCCCCCGACTAGGCCAACGCTACAGTTGTTCATTTTTCGACAGCATCAATCACGTTCTAAAGCCGTTCCCGATACTCTCATACTCCTCTAATGGGCGCACTTTACCAAAGATGCGTAGTGCTTGCTGCTAGTCTCACAGCTGCGATTGGCAGCAGGCGCCTCGTAACTCTGGTGGTCCATGCCTCAGAGCACATCGGCACGGGTGCTACATCCCGGTCGTATGTTCAGCGCTTTAGCAGATACGATGGGTGGGTGAGGTGGGTAAGGTAGATAAGCAGGCAGAGCAAAAAAATTCTACCGTACAGTGCTCACGAGTTAAGAAAACCCCACCCAATCCGAATGCAATTAGACTACAACAGTTACTACGAGTATGGTTCCCATCAATCGCCGGCCACCAAATCCCGTGTTCCCCGAGGAGGCGGGGAGAAAAAGAAAAAGTGGAAAAAGGAAAGGTTATCATCACCACCAACCGATTTAGGTTTAGATTTAATCCAGCGTTTGGAAAATAAAGGAAGAAAAGGGTACAAAAGCAATTCATCCCGAGCGTCCATCAACCCAGGCTGAATAAAGTTGATAATATAGAGAGGTATAAATAGAAAGAAAGAAAGGAATGCAGTTAATATCTCACTCATCCTCCCCCTCCGCAGTATTATAAACACTCTCATCGAGCGTCTCCTCGGCCCATAGACCAGCAATATGCTTCTCTCCGAAACCAGGACGTCCACGACCTGGCCTTTCCGTCTCCTCGCTGCCAATATCGCTGACGACTTCTTCGTCTGCGCGTTCAGTTCCTTCTCCATCGTCATCGTCTGATGCGGTAGTTTCCAAATCCTCCGTGTCGATCTCTAGCCCATCAGCGGCACCATCCTCGTCGAAGCCAACCCGACGCCGGTCGACAACATCCTCGCCCCAATCCCCGACCGTGGTGAGTCCCTTAAGACCACCTCGCCAGGGCCTGCACCTCTTGACCAGGTTCCCGCAGCGAAGACATGTCCATCCGTCACCCTCCTCCAACTCGATCTTCCCGGCGAGACATACATAGCAATAAATATGTCCGCAGCCCACCGCCTCATATGGGTTGACCACATCGGTGGCTTTCCCACCTGCGCCTGTAGATGTAGCGCCCATGGCTTCGGTCCCACCGTCTGTCTCCTTATGACATATGGCGCAGGTACGTTCCGGGAGAAAGCTTAACTCCCCGTAGCCTTCCCCGGCCGAAGTGGCGGTGGCGCCAGGGTTGCCACGGATCTTCCGGTTGAGGCGGGTCCACCAGCGGCGCCAGCGGCTGACTCGAATCAGCGGGAGGATGAAGAGGAGGAATTCTGTGAAGGCGTGCCAAACGAGCTGGCGGTTGAGGTATTCGAAGGAGACCTCGCGCGAGACGAGTCTGGTTGGGGAGACTAGACGCATGCGCAGCGCTCGGTCGAGGAGGGTACGGTAGTGGCCCGTTACTAGGAATGCAGTGAAGGAGAGGAGGGTTAGGCCTGAGTGGAGGGTTGAGAGGGATTCGACGAGGTTGGAGAGACGTTCCGTGAAGGGGGTCGACTGTGCGCACGTTTTCTGTTAGATTTTGGAGGCACCGGCTCTCCTCTCTCTTTATTGGTTTGAGGGGGGGAAACATACGTCCTCGGGATTCGATTTGGAAAGGAGAAATAGGTTCATTCTGGAGAACATGTATCTACCGCCGACGGTAACGAGGCCGTAGAGGGATTTTTGGAGTGCTGTTGGAGGCTGATCAATTGGGCCTTTCGATCGGGCATCGACGTATACTAAGTTTTGCAAGGCGGCGCCATATGTCGCGTTATGGTCCCAGATGGTAAGCTTGAACAACGCCGCGCGTAGCAAAAGTAAGAACTCTGGTTCGTAGGATTCTTTAAGAGACGGCTATCCCCACAAACCCAGTCATCAGCAAGAATTCCACCCAACAGCAAACGAGACATTTCGACCATAACAGTGACAAAAGCAAAAATGAACAATAGATAATAAAAAGAGAAAACAAACCCTAAAATACTTGAGCCCATTCCATAGCTGCCCCTTCATCAATTCCAACAACTCCTCGTCAAGCAATTCAGTGTCGAGCTGCCCGACCCTGAATGCCGGCCTCCCCTCTGCGCCATTACTCCCGCGGAAAAAGGTGGTAATCCGATTGTGTCCCGAAGCTTCCGCAGCCCTCTGTTCCTGCAGACGAGTGATCCGCTGCTGAGCATGCTGATGAGCTAGCTGCCAGTCCGTTGTCGGTGGACTAGCCGTGACTCCCGTGCTTGCTGTTGCTGTTGTTACGGTTGTTGTAGCTGTTGTTGTCGCTGCGGGTGCAGTTGTGGTGATTGTGGCCATCGTGTATGATGGGGGTACATTGAATGAAGGGGGTTCGGAAGTCTGGTTGAGTTGTCGCGACAATGTCCGGGAAAGGGGGGGTGTGAGGGCGCGATTGGACCGCGGCTGTCCTGCTCTGCTTTGCCAGGTTTGTGAGGACGCACACACAGACTGCCGAGGTGCTGAGGTGTGGTTGTGATGGGCGGATCGTTACTTGTGCCTGGTTGTGCCTGAGGAGGCGTAGCTTAGGTACTGGTTGTATTTTTCGAGTGAGGGTTCGTGACCACAGAATATGAGGATCAAACATAGGCTGTATCTTGCTTCAGGCTCTTCTAAGCCAGTGCTATCATACCTCACTTAGACTAGAATGCGGAAGCTTTTTATGATACTGGTGGCCTATGTTTCACGCATATCTCCCAAGCACTCGAGCATCGTACACAAGGCATCAAAGGTGCATTGATTAAGCCCATCTCGCACGTGTACTCGAGTATAGCACAGCACAGTCTGCTTTCTTAGTGCACGGGATGGGGAAAAGCAAGTGAGAGAGTTATGGCATACTCGTACTGTACTCGAGTACCTGTGGCCAATGCCCCCGCGGACGCCCAACTGGGCGGAAGTAGCCGTAGCCCACGCCTTCACCGTTGGGTACCGCACTCAAGTATGGTGCTATAGCTCGCCTTCCGAATACTTTAAAAATCCCCGAGTATCTCGCTCGCTTTGATTTCCTTCCGTTCGATACCGACATCCTTGTGTCCCAGCCAAACTACAGTATCCGACTATCCAATCGGACTGTTCTCATGTATGCCACTTTACTCGTACTGTAATGTCGTGGCGTTTGCAAAACGGACTGCTATTGCATACAGCCAAGAATAGGCTAGAGCCTCAAGACCTTGGTGGCATGCAATAGTAGCCGGTTTCACAAACGTCGCGACATTTCAAGTACTGGGGTCACCGAAATTAAAACTTATCACTTGTTGCTGTGACTGACTGAAATTTCTGAACGATGTAGTGCGATTAGAAGCTTTTAGGTGGTATCAAGGAACCTAAGGACCAAGACCCACAATACAGATACCCCTATCTCCAACAGTGCTTCTAAACTCGAGCAACAAACCAACAAACGGCCCGAATATGGGACACTCCGTCTCTCCTAGCAGATTTCCCTCTTGTCACTCCCCCGAACCAGGTGTCCTTCGGTACGGGCCGATCATGCCCTTCGCCATATTAATAACCTTGTCTAACTTATGTTTTAACTCAGGGTTTGTAGGGCACGGGCTTGTTTGAAGCAGGGGCCCGTCAGGCGTGTTTCATGTTGGATACAGTCTGCATTGATGCAGCGGGGTATCAGTGTGGATAACCTCACCATTGGAGAGAAAAGATGGGAAGTGAAGGGAAAGGGAAAGGGAAAAAAAAAATCCCCCTAGGAAAACTTCTTCCCTAAAGAAGTGCTTTTCCATTTTATTCCATGATATTCCTTTGGTGAGGGACAGCTTACTTTCGCTTCCTAGATCTTAACCTACCCCTCTTCCTTCGTCATCGGCTTTCTTGTTCCTGTTACAGTATTGTTCTGCAGTTTTCTATCATTCACTGTCAGAGCCCCTCGCGCCGTTGGCCTGTATCGCCGTTGTCGCCCTCTTCGCCATACCAACTCCTACCTTCTTCAGTTCTCTCTCTGCTCAACCCAACCAAACTATCTCATCTCAAATTGCGGTTGCCTAAGCACCACCGGGAATTCTACCCCTTAAGTTATTTGGCCTCTCTTGCTCCTGTACGCGGAAGTCTAACGCTTCTCCTGCCGCCAGCTTCCGGGTGAGGAAGATACTCCTTGGAAAATGAGTGCCATGAGTGCGGCGAGTGGAAATGCCGTTCCCCTTACGCCTCAATTTCTCTTCGAGGCTTTACAAGCTGCGAGTTCACAGTCCCAAGAGCTGGTAAAGCATGCATCTGCCCAACTTAAGGATTGGGAGACACGGCCTGGCTATTGGAGTTTACTTCAGGTTAGAATTTCTGCCTTGTTTTTTCTTCTTCCTTCTTCTAGTAACGGCGTGTGAACCGCTTCTGGGAAATCTGATCTAACTTTTTTGCTTTAATATCTACAGGACGCTTTCTTCGACCGATCGTTACCAGTGGAGATTCGGTGGCTCGCCATCATTACGCTGAAACAGGGAGTGGACAAGTACTGGCGGAAAACTGCAACCAAGCAAGTTCACACACTCTCACCTTGCTAGCTTTATGGGGCTTGTTTCACTAACAACCTCCACAGTGCAATAAGCAAAGACGAAAAGGCCTATTTACGTTCTCGCCTGCTCTCTAGCTCAATTGACGAACCCCACCATCAACTGGCTCTTCAAAATGCCGTTATCGTTGCGAAAGTGGCTCGTTTAGAGTATCCGTTCGACTGGCCCGAAGTTTTCACTGAGCTCACCTCTATAATTAGGGATGCGTCGCAGTCTACGTCTGAGATCAGTGAGGGTGAGGCAGCTACACTGCGCTTGAAGAGATCTCTGTCTATGATGCTCCATGTAGTAAAGGAGCTAGCAACGGGACGGCTAGTCCGCACAAAGGCCAACCTACAGTCCGTAACCCCAGAAGTCTTCAAAGCGCTCGGGGGTGTCTACGTCCGCCATGTTGAAGTTTGGCATGCCCTCCTGGATCAACAACCAGCACCTACTAAGCTAGTTGATTCAATGACGGTCTCGTTACTGACTCTAAAGGTTCTCCGGAGACTGATTGTTGCCGGTTACGAGTTCCCTAACAGGGTAGCGGAGGTCCGGGAGCTTTGGTCTATCCTCTCTGGCCAGGTATGGGCTATATTCGAAGCTGAGAAACAGATATCGCCTAGCGAAGAGGCAGTGTCGACGCTTTTAAAAAAGCACGTGATTAACATAGGGAAATTATTCTTGGAGGTTGGGTCAAGCCATGCAGCGGCTTTTGCATTATTACCTGATACACTCCAGTTGCTTGGGAAATATTGGGAGGTCGTAGTTGATCATGGAAATTCGCAGATGCAACAGAGCAGTCAAGATGTTGGTAGAGAACCAAATGGGAAATCAGAAGCTGAGCAAAAAGCCGAGGGAGAACGCACAAAGTTTAGACAGAGAGTGGCGCTTCAAGGAATGCTTTTATTCAGAAATTGCCTCCGGATGATATTTAACCCGGTATCTACCTTTAAATGTACTCAAACCCCAGCCAGTAAGCTCACACAGACTGACCGGAGGACTCTTGCAGACAGGCACAAAGCTGAGAAAGATGAGACCAAAGAGGCGACTACCATCTTCAAAACTCAGTTGTTCACCCCGGAAACTGTCACGCACTGTATGGAGGTACTGGTGACAAAATACTTTGTGATACGACCCTCAGATCTAGCCGAATGGGAGGAAGACCCGGAGGGTTGGAGCGAGCAGTGGGAGAACGCCGTGGAGAGCTGGGAGTTTCTCATAAGACCATGCGCCGAGAAGCTGTTTATGGATCTGGTTCTCAACTTCAAGGAGACCCTTGGGGAACCGTTGATGAGGGTATTTAGCTCGGTCTCGTCCGATGAGAAGGGTGACGTTCTCATAAAGGATGCCATATATACAGCCGTAGGCCTTGCGGCGCCGGTGCTTCACACAGCTCTTAACTTTGATCAATTTATGCATAATACCCTCGTGAAGGAAATCCAGATCCAGCAGCCAGGATATAACATTCTACGCCGTCGGATCGCCATCCTGATTGGGCAATGGGTTAGTGTTAAGATCTCTCCCAACTCCCGCCCCACCGTTTACCGGATTACACAGCATCTCCTTAATCGTGAAGATCCGCTGAATGACTTGGTTGTACGACTTTCGGCCGCTCGGAATCTCAAGCGGAGTGTAGACGAGTGGGAGTTCAGAGTCGAGTCGTTTCTCCCATATGTGGATGATTTGTTTGCGAAGCTCATGAGTTTGATAGATGAGGTAGAACAGACAGAAGTAAGAATGGGGCTTTTAGACGTCATTGGGGTCGTCGTAGAGAGACTGGAGCATAGAATAGCTCCCTATGCAGAGAGTATCATTACTATATTGCCACCACTGTGGGAGCAGACTGGGGATGAGCATCTGTTTAAACAGGCGATTCTAACCATTCTCACGAAGCTTGTCTCGGCGATGAAGGACAAGAGCATACAGTATCATCACATGGTGATCCCACTTATTCGGTTCTCGGTGGAGCCAGGCTCGGTGTGTACCGCAATAACCCCGTGCCCCTCACTGACCAATCCTGACTAATAATCTGGAATATACGGGCTGACGATCCCATAGGGTATGCAAGTATATCTCTTGGAAGATGCCCTTGACCTATGGGAGGCAACCATCAAAGCTACCCCTGCACCTGCGCCGCAAGGGCTGCTGGACCTCGTCACTTACCTTTTGCCGTGTGTAGAGATCGGAACCCTAACCCTCAGGAAAGCGCTTGACATAATTGAAAGCTATGTCATACTCGCACCCCGGGAAATGATCGAAGTGCATCGTGCGGGGATGTTTGATGCTTTCGCCTCCTTGCAGGGCGCACTAAAGCCAGAAGCAAACGGCATTGTCACGAATGTTGTCGAGATTGTGATCAGAGCTGCTGAGGCATTGGGTGGAGAGCAAGCACTGAGCGTGGTCGGCAATGAGCTGATTCGGAGTGGCTTCTTACCTACCCTCCTTGAAGGTATTGAGAAGAGCCATCAAGCACATCAAACCACTGGTCCAAACAAGCAGTACGCGCCATTGGAAACTATCGTAATGACGGACTACTTCTCAGTATTATCAAGGATGGTGTTGGCGAGCACCACGATGTTTGTCGAGAACGTGAGGGTTTGTGCGGAGAGGAAGGGTCGCACAATTGGGTCTGACATGGAGTGGGTTCTGGAGGAGTGGTTCAGGCATGTGCGTTTGTTGACCTCCGACACCAAAAATCTGCTTTTGGGATGCATGTTGGTGGCGACGAGTGTTGACGTGAAATGGTGGGTGATATAGTTCGGAAACATCGGACATCCGAAGCAGAGAAAACTTGGTTGCATTGCTTTGACAAAACTCCTCGAGACCAACCAGAGATGGATCCTGAAGAGGCTGCAGGATCTCATGACGGTTTGGACTGATGTGGTCACCGAGCTTCAAGAAAACCAGGGGGCCGAGTAAGTTGAACCGTGACTTGTGTGGTAGTGATCAAATGACCCTCGACTAAGAGTGAGTACTATAGTGCACTGATCTACTGGGAGACTGGACAAGAGAGCGCATCCGAAGACCCTGAAACTGCGGAGAGAACGCGCAGAAAGGAGGTTTGTTCTTCCACCTAATCTCTCGCAATGTTTTGTTTGCACTCCACCAACATTCGGTTTCTTCTCTCATTCTTTTGCGGTAGCTTCTTTTGTCGGATCCGGCCCAGTCGATAGATATTGCAGCGCTGGTCAAGCACCACCTAACCAAAGCACAGAACGAGAATGGCGGACCTGAAGCTTTTAGGAATGACTGGGTGGTGAATGTGGACGAGCACGTACTCGCGGATTTCGGAAAATTGGGAATTTTCTAGCTCACCCATCCGTACATATACCATATACATAGTGTAATTACCATTCGGGATCTCTCTTGTGGTGTGCGGCCCGACACACAAGGGAGGATAGGGGAAGGTGATTGTCGTTGCTATTGCTCTTATTTCCTTTTCTCAACGAAAGAGCTAAGGATTTTCTGGGCTGTTTTCTCGCTTTGTTTGGTGGCTTAATGGGGAAACTTTTTTTCTTCCTTCCCTCATGTTATACTTTTGGGTTTTTGTTTTTGTTTTTTATTTCGACCCGTTCCCATATCTCTGTTGTTGAGGGGTAGTGCGTGTGCTCCGAAGGTGGCGGATTGGGAATGCAAGACGAGAGGGAGGGGGGAAGACTCCCGCCACTGCAGGTGGTTTTAGTTTTCTCTCGTTCTCTCATTCTCGCTTTATACCGGTGTTACGAGATGTGAGTATGGAGTGGAGGCATGGAGGTACTAGTAGCTAAAGGGATTGCATATGATATGGCATGATAACTGGTATCCTGGAAAAAAGTGCGGATAGGGTGGTAGCTGCGCAGGGGGTGATTGTTTTACCGTTGGTGATTGCAATGGGCCAATGGCCTACCGCACACGTATTATACTCTGGCGGCTCGCCATTTGTAGTCGATGCTTATGATACCACGAGCACGTTCTCACTCTTGTGCCGTACAGTGCTCTGCAGTAGCGACCGGGGGGTGTTTCGTTGTCCAAGGCAGTCCAACCTAGCAAGCTGCAGTGGAGATGATAACCGTGGATAAACCGTGGGGTGAATCCGGTTAAATGGCATAGAGGCGTTAGAAGTTTATTTCCCTGAAAAGTTGTGACTTCATACGGTACTCTGATAAGCCCGGACCTTTTACTATAGTACAAATATTGGAAAAAAGAGTCCATGTCATAAGTATGCGATAGGGCTTATCGTGCTATGATACCGGTAACCAATCTACGGATGAACGTTCACAGCACAGTGCCATGAGAATGGCCGAACCCTTCCTTCCTTCCATCATCACGATTCCAAATGTGCGCTCGTATGCGTGTCTTTGGGGCTTGGTAAACTTGGTTCCTGCAACTAATTGGCTATAATAATATTGTTATTATAAGCATGGTTTTTCTTTTGCCATCATCTGATATATCAATTTCGTAGGCTGGTTTAATAAAGGGAGTGGATGGGGTCTTCCAATTTCCCCTGATTACCAACTCTCTAGCTGTTGGGGGGGGGAAACTATTTGAAGAGGAGGAGAACTTGCTAATATTCGTAGAGGTGATAGATACTTGGCAGAAAGCCCTTAATAAGATTTGGGTTCAAAGGGGATTTCCGGGAAGAAGAAGTTTTGGGAATATCATAGTTGCAATTTTAAATGCTAAAGAATAGTTGCTGTATCATGCCAAACTTTACTTGTAATGATATAGATAGTTTCCTATCTTTTTGGCTGTGGTGGGTTACGGTAAATATCAATTCAACGAGCCTGCCCTTGCGCCGACCAGCCAAAATATCGATTCCCCTAACTTCTGATAATATTGATGGCCTAATAATAACTATCATATCATACTCCCAGTTCTGAATCGGCAAGCAGCTTGCTTACCCGAAGAACCGCATGCGGCACCAATCCATCCATCTATAATACTCGAGTTATCCAATCCCATGCACCAGGACCCCCCCCCCAACCCGCAACCCGCAACCTGCCAACCTGCTGCAACCTGCAACCAAGTCCAGCCGTCCGAAAACACAACAAAAAAAAAAGAAAGACGCAGGAACAAAATCTGGTTCGTTGCGATGCCTTAAGTCTTTTTCAATTACGATACGATTCGACCATCCATCGCTCAGCCCCGGGGGGGGGGGGGGGGGGGGGGGGGGGGGGGGGGGGGGGGGGGGGGGGGGGGGGGGGGGGGGGGGGGGGGGGGGGGGGG
>Ga0307517_10000768_pt1 | contig 55159 bp, 75 predicted proteins | sample 23_EM_MG_FD_194515 | JGI IMG/M metagenome (GOLD analysis project Ga0307517, IMG submission 194515) | Populus trichocarpa ectomycorrhiza microbial communities from riparian zone in the Pacific Northwest, United States - 23_EM | ecosystem: Host-associated > Plants > Roots > Unclassified | place... | reverse complement strand
TCGAACCCCCCGCATTGACCTCGCTCGCTCTGTCGATAGGAAAGTGAACCCAATCATTCACGTTGATCCAGTCCTCCGCTTGGAGAGCGATCCTTCCGCCTTTGAAGAAACCCTGCAATTGACCGATTCTGACACTTCAGATTCAGAGGTCGCCGGTGCTGCTGGTCTCAGAGTGCCGTCATCCAAGGATGATCTTCTCCCAGACGATCTCTCCAAAGATCTCGCTGAACTACACCAGCTGAGAAAGAACGTCAAGAAAAACCTTAAACTACGCCCCATCCGTTCCAGAAGCAATCTCCCAAAAGTCAACTTGGCGTTGGGCGATGTCCTTGATTCTGTTATCCCTAGGTCGCCTTTTGCGCCTTCACACGTTGAGGAACCGAAGAGCGCCACCAGCCCCACATCTGCCATTTCTTCCTACTTCACCCCAATAGATGTTACTCCATTTTCTGCCGTCTTCTCAGCCAACAGCACTAATCCCCCAGCCTCGCCTCCTACAACCTCGCCCATATCCGCTCGCACCCTCTCAGATCGACTTTCATCCCCCAAGCGCCCCCTCCTGATCGATACCCGTGTAGTTGCCACATATCAGTCCGTCCACCTGCGGCACAGCGTGAACATTGCCATTCCTTCTCTGATCCTCAAGCGCTGTAGGAAGCCAGGAGGTGGACTGCAATCAATAGATACCTTGCGGCAATTCATCACCACAAACCAGGCCATCAAGCGCTGGGATTCACTTATGGCACCTGGCGGTCCCTGGGACGGCAGTGTGGTCGTGTACGATGACGAGATGAATCCCAGGGATAGGGATAGTACTGCATGGGTTATTATTCCCGTCATCCAACAGCTTCTGTCCTTTGGCACTATTTCTTACCTTGATGGAGGCATTTCACATGCCGGACACGATCCCTATCTTCGAAAATTAATCATACATGGAGAAGAGGAAGATAAGATTCCCGATGAAACTGCACCGTTACAACTAAAGATGGAGTCCACCGCAGTTCAACCTGCCACGGGTAGTACACGAATTGGCCGCAAAGCATCTCTTGGTCTTTTCCAGCTGGACACGAATGCTGCACTACGGTCCAAAAAGCTCCCAGAGATAGAACCCTCATCCACAACTTCAACAAACCCGTCCTCGCCATTGCCAATAATGACTGCAAAGAACCCTTTTTCACAATCGTCACAGAGCACCAGCAATGCGGATCCCCCTTTCCTCGGCCTGAACACTTCTTCTGCAACACCTTCGCCACCTCCTTCTGCGGTAACATTCCGGAAACCCCATTCTCCTCGACGGCCTAGTGTCCCTAACCTTCGGAGGCTAGATACCAATTCCGCTGAACGTCTACGCGACGTGCCCAGGCTCTCCGTGCGGACGAAACCCATGCGGTCCGCAACCCTCGCAGTCCCTCCAATGCTCTCCCTGAACATCTCCTCTCCCCATTCACCAACACACCTCAATCTCAGATACTCGAACCATGCGCCACATTCCGCACGACTAGGAGAGAATAATCCATTCTCTCCCTCCGACGACCCCGCAAGTTACCTCACTCCCTACTACACACCACCTCACACTCCCCGCTTACCCATCCCGCCCGAACCACGCACTCCGCTCACCGCTCGACCAGAGGTGGAGCCACCTACCACAGACGATGGTTTCCATGTGTTCACAATTAGTACAATATTGCCGAATTTCCTGTTCCTGGGGCCGGAAATGACGACACATGAACATGTGGAAGAGTTGAAGCAGTTGGGTGTGAAGAGAATTTTAAACATTGCAGTAGAGTGCGATGATGATAATGGCTTACATCTGAGGGAGGTATTTGAGAAATATCATAAAATCCCGATGAGGGATACTGTTGAGGAGGACAATATTGCCAGGGGTGTGAGGGAGGTATGCGATATCCTTGGTAAGTATTGAGTTCAATTATCTCTTGCAGGCCTTGGTTCTCAACTTTTTTCAAACTAGATGACGCTCGTCTGCATTCCGCGCCGACCTATGTTCACTGCAAAGCAGGAAAATCGCGCTCTGTCACCGCCGTTATAGCTTATCTCATCCACGCCAATCATTGGACTCTCTCACGAGCCTATTCGTTCGTCGTCGAACGTCGCAAAGGCATTTCACCCAACATCGGTTTCGTTTCTGAGCTTATGAATTTCGAAGAACAAGAGTTGGGTGGAAAGAGCATTGGTGTTCAACCGGGCCCAGGTAGCAGTGGACTGAATTCGGGGTCCTCATTCAACCAGAAGTCTGGAGGCCCGTCGGATTCCAACAACGATGGTAATGACGGGTCCACGTTTGGCCTCGCGGAGGCTTCGTATCCTATGCCCTCTCTGGCTGGAGCAAACCACCGACGGGCAGGACATCACGTACGTGAATCGCTTCCACCAGCATTGGGTATGGAGGGTCTAGGAATGGTAGGAGGACCAATGTCAGCCTTGGAAACCCAAACGAGAGCGTTATTGGGAGATTCGGCACATGAGACAGAGGTGAAGGATTCTAGTGGGAGATATAGGCATGCGAGACGCGCGCCTGTAGACGAAATGACTCTGCAGCCGATGAGGAGAGCGAGCAAAGCTGGTTTGGAGAGTAGCATGGCGACTTCGTGAGGTCTTATTAATGAGATCATGCATGAATTTTTTTCTTAATCTTCTTTTGTCTTTTCCCTGTGTGTTGTATTTATTCTTTTTACATTGGTTTTTTTACATTTTCGTTTTACATATTTTTCATGGAAGGTTCCTTTCTTCTCTTTGTTTTTGTGTTCAATAAACTTATTTTTTTTGGCGGCACATACATCACCATCTGTTCGCAATCGCAATACCAATCATTCCTGTATTTTAAAATTAATAACTCGGTGTGAATCCGATACCACGTAAACAAGGAGAAGCCTTTCCTCCAAAGCTGCGAGACTTGTCCCCTGGTGTCTAGCTACTTTCTTTTTTATATCAGGGATTTGGTTCCTTTTTGTGCCCTCAGCCTGGTGCTTGTTCTTCCCTCATCAAATTCTGTTAGCATCCGAAACCCTTCCACAAAAGTGATGACTTTTTATGTAAGGTGAGTCCTAACTTGAAACCTGAGACCTTCTCTAAAACCACAACCATCCAAATGCTCTCAAGGAGTCCAGACGATATTGAATGCATCAGCGATTGGGGACCTGTTGACGCCGGCAAACCCAATCAATACCATACGCAACTCTGCGGCATATTCCCTCTTGTCCAATTTGCTGTTTCAGTGTATCCTCTTCGTCACAATCTCCATGTGATGCCTGTCTTTCTCAAAACCACTCACACCACCCGAAAAACGGTCTTTATCCTCCTCGTCGTGGCACCAGATAGCGGATCTGCTACCTCTGAAGCCGCTGAGGTTACCATGCTGGGGCTCTTGAGAGAAGCTGATGGGCCGGGCATCAAGGTGATACATGGAGTAATTGTTTGTGGAGACAAAGCTGCCTTTTACCGATACGACTGCGAACGACGAATGGTCTTGCCTGAGCCTCAGGGACTTATCTCGGATCTGATGACTGAGAGCGGGGCCGCCCGTATCTTAGGGGTCATGGAAGACGTTAAACGAATGTGCGGAGAGATCATACCTGATCCGGAGGTTCTTCTACCTTATCGAGACACTCAGGATTCCCCTTTCCGTAAACGCAAGTTTCGTGGTGTAACGTTTTGAAAAATGTTCCATCAGCCTGTATTGGACACGGCCATCGTCTGGTCGTTGACCAATAAATATATTTATGAATCTGTGAGTTATCTCGAACACTAAGTACGGCTTCCCAATCATGATCTTCAGAGTCACTGATTAACCGGTGGCGTCGGAAATTATACCAGTGTAAGTTTGAAGTCATCATTATGACTATATTGGGCATTTTCTACCAAATGTAGACGACTATCAAAAATTTGCAACTCTATAGATAACTGACCTCGTTCTTCTTCAATATTCCTCTACTAGTAGGTTTGACCACACCTCGAGCAGCGAACCTTGAACATCGTGGTTCAACATTCAACGTTCCACCCTAATCACTCAATTACAATTTACAACCCCACCCATCATGATGGTGGAGTCATAACCGCAGTGACATCATCGTTGCCAAAAGGGCATGTGTGCCGCAATGAAGATGGATTTCGCACATACAACTCTAAACCTTCATGAAAAAAGCACAATTGAATGCACTCCCGGAGGACAGCGTCATCTCTTCCGGAATCACAAGTAACATCTCGACAGTGAGGCGTTGGCTTCTCCCGCGACGTGATGAGGGTGATGAGGGCGATGATTCTGATGATGGTGATGGCCATGCTACAGTGACTATAATTAAGGAATGAAGAGGAAAAATAAATATAAAAATATATTTGAGTTTCTAATGTCCATAGCGATTTGAGTCTGCAGTAATTTTGTGGCCGATTCAGAAGAATTTGACACATAGTTTTTTGTCCTTACCACAACAGTTCTGGAACAATTTTAAGCACGTTCGTGACCTGCCACGCATAACGCGTGACCGCCACTCTTGCAAGCCACGCACCATAAGCACACCATGTCTATAGAAACTTCACGAACGAGGACTCTCCACAGCAAGCGATCTTTTGGAAAGTATCCAAAGATGGTAGACTCACCAGCATACGATGCGTGAGTTCCTATTCCTCGTTATCCCCGTTCAGTTTTTTTTTTTTCAACCGTCCTGACTTTTTCCTGAAAATCAGATCGGAAGAGGATAACGACCCCCTTACGGACGATACCAAGTCCTCCGTCTCTGGGTCGACTAGCAATATACCTAGACACACTGGTTCTCATCTCCGCTCTTCCCATTCTAAACACGTTTTCCCCACCGCTCGTGTCAGCTCAGCAAGGCACCAACTTGCACACAATAACCTGCTTTCGGATTCTGATGGTGTTGACGGTGACATAGAATCAACAACAGTGAACCCCGATACTGGCCCTTCCCATAAGATTTCATATAATTATCACCTCTACCAGAACTCGACCTCGTCGATATCAACTCTTGGGACACCAGCTGCCACCACCATGGCGTTGGATTCGTCTATGACGGGAACGACTCCGCCAGGCGGTGCCGTGCGTTTAGTCTGCCCAATTAAAATTTCTCGTGTGTGTTAATGTTTTTGTGAGCAGACTCAACCTCTGTTGGTCGGCCGAGAGCCTTCCGTACCCACCGAGGTGAAGGAGGCGTTCAATCCTGCCGGACTCACTGCGGAAGATATACAAGCATTTGTATCGAAAGCTATTCAAGGAGAGGTTCATCGGAAATACAAGATCAATCCACCACCTACACGTCGTCCTGTACGTGTGTATGCGGACGGTGAGTCTCCTTAGCCGATGTCGTTTTCGATGTCAAATAACAATACTTGCTGTGACGCAATATCACATGGCTTAGGTGTTTACGATCTTTTCCATTTTGGGTTCGCCTTTTTTTGTCGTTTGGAGCAAGATCTGAGCTGACGCTCCTCCATTGTTAGGCATGCACTCCAATTCCGCCAAGCGAAACTTTCTTTTCCCTCCGTGTACCTTTTGGTTGGTGTGAGTTCGGATGAACAAGTATGGGAGCTCAAGTCTAAGACGATCCTGACTCATGCCGAACGGTCAGTTCTTGATACCCCTCGTCTACCCGTCAGGTCGGATTGGCACATGATACTGTACTGACTGACGCTTTAGGTTAGAAGCCGTGCGACAATGTAGATGGGTTGATCAAGTCGTTGCAGACCCACCCTGGGTGGTTGATGAAGCCTTTATCGAGAAATACCAGATTGATTATGTGGCCCACGATGAAGAAAACTATGTCAGTGCTGGGCATGAGGATCTTTACCATCATGTCAAATCGATCGGTGTGTTGTGTCATGCTCTTGAGGTTTTGCTTATGATTGTTCTTATCCTAGGCAAATTCTTACCGACCCGTAGGACACCGGGTGTCTCCACGTCTGAGCTTTTGAAACGCATAGTCTCCGGGTATCGCACAGGCGATTTTGATGACAAATTGATGCAGATGGGACGTGCAGAGCTGAGAAGCGAAATGAACGGAAACACGAAGAGGTAGTGCGGTTTCTTCATGGGTTTTATAAGACGGGTGTGCTCGGAAGGCTTGTTTGTATGGTGGGTTGATTCTCTGTCAAGTAGGAGAGCAATATTGTGATGATTGATTCTAAACCCGCACACTTGGTTCATATGACAGGTAAAATGCTCGGCGGATGCGTAGATGTCTTGTATGCACCCTGGAATGGTGAAAGATATACCGGTAGATTGAGATAGTTGCCTCGTTACTCGCACTGCATCAACCGCATGGATCGAACGTTGCTCAGGCGTTGTATTCCCTAAGCCTGTCAGATAATACAATGAGCAGTCCTAATATTCGAGAAAGTATTGATGCCGGTAGTTTGCCGTGCTTTGATCGTTGATTTTATCTTAGCTGATTGAATTCGAATTGAAGGGTTGTGGTCTCTCCTTGGGCTGGAGCCATCCATCCTCCTCCCTCTCTCTTCACCACTCCCCATGGCCTTTGCCCCCCAGCCGCTCATCAGCATTCCCCTCACCATGCATCACTCCTATCGAGATGTCCACTCCTCCTCCTCAGCCTCAGCCTCCAGCGCCTCCTCTCCTGTCACTCACCGCAGACAAGCAACTAAGCAGAAATTCGTATCAGACCTCTCTCAGTGTCTTTGCGATTTCGTGATTCAACTTCTTCCAACCCCAGAAGAACTAACAGTCAAGGAGGACGTCAGGAAGCTCCTCGAACGTCTGATTCGCACAATCGAACCACACAGTCGGTTATTGTCCTTTGGGAGCACAGCGAATGGCTTCAGTCTCAGGAATTCAGGTGAGGATTCGACTTTCAATCTGCCCTTTGGGGCCCCTTTCTGATCCTCTCTGCCCCTAAGATATGGACCTATGTTGTCTAATCGACTCTGAAGAACGTCTCGCAGCCTCAGATCTCGTAACTATGCTGGGAGACCTTCTGGAACGAGGCATGTACCTCCCTTCCCCTCTAGCAACATTTCTCACTGTCATTGCACATTTAGAGACCAAATTCCTTGTGAAACCTCTACCCCACGCCCGCATACCTATCGTCAAACTTTCCCTGGAGCCTTCACCAGGCCTTCCGCTCGGAATCGCGTGTGACATCGGATTCGAGAACCGATTAGCGCTCGAGAACACTCGTCTTCTAATGTGCTACGCTATGATCGATCCCGCTCGAGTTCGGACGATGGTTCTCTTCCGTAAGGCATCTCTTCTTCCAAATATCCTCCCATTGATCCATATTTGTGTAGTCAAGGTTTGGAGTAAGAGACGGTAACTATCTGGAATCGTCCTCCGTCTTGAAATTCACTAATTCACCTTTTTTATAGAAAAATAAACTCGCCGTACACAGGAACTCTTTCGTCTTATGGTTATGTTCTTCTTGTAATCTATTTCCTTGTCCACGTCAAAAATCCACCGGTTTTACCAAATTTACAACAAATGCCGGCACTACGCCCTATATCAACGGTTAGTCTTTGACAGTTTCACCTTTCGTTTGTATATCTAACCCTTTGTCTGTAGGAAGATACCCATCTGAATGGACATAATATTTGGTGTGTGTTACCCTCGCTGCTGTTCTAGTCTTGCTCACCATTTCCAACAGGTTTTTCGATGACATCGATCTATTGCGCCAGAGATGGCGATCTGAGAATACTGAAAGTGTGGCTGAACTGTATGCGTCATTGAACTGATTTGCTTCGATGCTGTTTCTCATTTTGGACATCAGATTAATAGACTTTTTCCGATATTATTCCCGCGAATTTTCATACAACTTGGGAGTCGCTTCAATACGTGCAGGGCTGCTGAAGAAGGAATCAAAGGGATGGCAAAATGATGTGAATTAAACTACCCGTAAAGTTCGGATTGTTTCTTATCTGCTCCTTTTACCAGCTCTCCGGAAGCCGATACAATGACGCTCGGGAAAGGAATAGATTTTGCATAGAGGTCAGTTAAGGGCTCTGGATGCATGTCAGCCCCTCACTGATTGTTGTGCTGCACAGGATCCCTTTGAGATCGATTATAATGTTGCCCGCTGTGTGACAAGAGATGGACTATATACAGTACGTGCCTCTATTCAGATTATTGACATAATCCCATGGTTTATCCTCCTTAGATACGCGGCGAGTTCATGAGGGCTTACCGCATCTTGTCACAACGTCCCGAGCGGGCAGTTGTTGCCCTTGCCGAACTTTGCGAAGAAAGAAAAGACGACGCATTGGTGTCAGCGCCTTCGTATCATTCAAAACCGCCGACCTTGCCACCCCAGACACCATATACTGTTGGGAACCAGACTCTTAGGCCCAAGACGGAGGAACGATTTTCTCCGCCTGCTCAGTTCTTTGAACCAGGGCATCCGTCGGTGATTCTACAACCTGTTGCTGTTCGTTCACTTCCTGAACACATGGCTCCGAAAAGGGGAAAGTGGACGAGTCCTCCACCTCCGGAAGCCCCCCCTGCCGATCATAAATTTTTCGAAAACCAGTTGGGGATGGTGTTGCAACTTGCCACGTCGTCAACCGAAGCCAGAGAAAAGTATACTGTCTCGGAGACGAACAGTGAGGTATTTACGGATGAAGGGTCGGACGCCCCTGATGATGATATCAAGTCGGTAAAATCTTACACGGAAGGTTCGCCACCCACCCATGGTCCTCCTCTTCGACGTCCCTCATGGCACACTCTTCATGAGGCGCGCGCTCCAAATACATTCAACAACACCTTATCATCCCACTCATCATCACCGTCTTCCTCGTCTTACGCACGAGGCAGATTCACTCGACCTCCGGACCAGGTCCCACTTGCATCTCAGGCGGATGGGCATGTTCGACGATCACCATCTGGACCTCTCCCTCGTTCGATCAAGCACCAGTCTCTCCCACCCAATCCATCAGGTTCACCTCTCGTGACTCCATTGCCACCTTCACCAGTGTCAACCACTTCGTCTCCTATCGTCAACGCACGCTTTCCGTTTCCATCGATCGATCCTGCAAATGTATATTATCAGGCCTCACCACTTGCTACTGCACTCAGAGCCGTGCGGCACGGACACCCTTCTTCTCTGGCATACTCACATCAACCTTCAACCTCTCCTGGATGTCCTTCTGATTCTGGCCTGCAACATTCGCATTCCCCGTCTCCTTTGACAGGACACTTTCATTCACCACAAACGCAAGATCACACATCGTTACCCGACTCAAACCGGCAGTTGCAATCGCCTTTGGAGAGAAACAACCACTCTGACACGATCACAATCAAGTCTCCTGTTCCAAGGGACAGCTTTTTAACCAAGTTGCCTCCTTCGATCGTTGGCTTGAACTTCAGATCTGGTGGAGAATCACGAACTTTTTCATTTGGGAGTCCTGATACACCTACTCCTGCAACTGTTCACAGGAGTCAGCAAAAGCAACAACAACAACATCATCATCATCATCATCAAAGTGGTCCTTCGAGCTCGTCACATTCACGTTCGGACTCGATCAAGGGAAAAGTTGGGATTTCTCAAAAGAGGGCTTCCCCTCGGCCTATAGAAAATCCTTCTCGTCAAGGGGGTGGGGACTCGATCTCACCACAAGTGCAGCCACTTGAAAAGCAGCCATCGTGTCATGAAAATGCAGATGTCCATAACTCACTCTCCTCTTCGACCCCATTAAAGTCGGGTCTTGTTGCTAACCATGCGCCCATTAGTCCGCCTGCATCGTCACCAGAAATAGAATCCTTCCGACAGTCTCATCGTCGCGTGGCCGATCCACCATCATCACTCAAAATTGGGCCAAGAGGGTCTGTTTCTTCTGGTAGCTCACCTACCCGATCATCAATTGGGGGATATTCAACTGGGGTATCGAGGTCACCCAGCCCACCGTCACCTAATCCACCAGCTACCGCAATGCCCCAGGATTTTGAGAAGAAGGCTAGGAATATGAATAAGGCTAGTGGAAAAGAGGAGTTTGGTCCTATTGGATTGCAAGCTTCTGATTCTGTGTCGACTATCAAGGCTGAAGGACACGGGGAATAGGCCTTGCGATGGCCCTTTGATTCAGCAAATCGACAAATTCAAAACCAGCGATAATATGGGATTCGTGTGTTCTATCCAATGGCCTCGCCATGGAAATCTTGGACTACAACAAACTGTCGACTTTTTGTTAAGTAGAAGATCCGGGTCGTCCTTCAAGGATGCGAGAGTTCACATTTTCGACCCTCAAGTTTGGTTGGAGCACAAGGGGCTGAATACTTTCTTACGAAAGGTACCTTTTGCCAGTGGAGATCGTTTAACATCCACACCGATCTCCCACAGCAATCGCCCACTTTCCTCCCATCCATCGATTTAGACATTCCATATTGTTAACTCGGCATATATTTGGCCAGAGCCAGATTACGCTTCTCATCTTATCATCTCTCAAGCTCTTTTTTCCCTCCTGTCCATAGCTTTTACTCATTGTCATATTGGGGTACAGCTTGGATTCGTGCAAAAAATATACAATCATAAATAGAATGAGACAACCAACCGGGACTCTGTGAGACATTTGGTGCTGTAGGCGATGTCGTCGGTGACTCTAAGAATGATATCGATACAATGACAGGTTTTAGGACGTAACAAGTCCACGATTAAAAAAATTTTGGCCGGGGTAACCATTTCGTGAGAAATGAAAACTCCGTTCACTCTTGAGGTCCGAAGGGGTTGGCGATCTCTTCGAAGCCGTCGACTGGGTTAAGGACGGTAATTGTAGGTCCCCGCAGGACGACCAAACCGAGATGCCGTGTGCCAGGCTCGGGTACTGATCATTTACAAAGGGATTCAAACGATGACTCCATGGATTGGAAGGATCTTACATTGGATATCTTCGGTTACGTCGTCTAACACGAGGTTGAGCAGTTGATCATAGCCTTTCAGGATTCCTGTCACTGGGGTTCCACAGTATGTGAGTTTTTTTTTGGGGGGGAAATGATAACACAGTTTTTACGATACCTTCACGACCTCCTGTAAATTTGACACGAATACGTTCGTCTACGTACTTTGATAGGTCAAGGATGGCCTCTCGTTTGGGCTTATCGGACCCTAGCGAACCTCCTGTGGGCTGCGATTGCATTCCGCCATGTGGTCGCCTAGATGGACCTCCGCCACGAAAGTTTGAGCCTCGAGCACCACCGCGACCCTAGTGTTTCAGATACTAATGAAGAGCGGTGGGGCGATAAAATAAATATGAAACTTACACGATCTGCCATGGGAGAGATGTGTATCGTTGTTTAAAGTTGACAAGGGCCAAATAAGTGATCCAAAAAACGTGAGATCAATTTGGTTTACACGTTGATATCTGCCTTGTACACCTTTTTCCTTCCTACTTATAACTTTCAAAAACCTCTCTCGTTCATAATCAAAGGGCTGTCTACACAAGACTACCTACATCTGAGAAACCCCTCCCTCGTTTGCAGCCATGAATGCCGCAGAACTCTTCGCCAACACCCTATCCGCAGGTGACTCGAGCGCTTCTGAGCTTTGCGTCTACGCGATATACTCAACCGTTTTCCTTGCTATTTCCTTAGATGCCAGTACGCGTGATGATGCTACAAGAAAGCTGGAAACAGCATCGCAGGAGAACTTTGTATGGTTTCCACCCTTTGCCCATGTTCGCTAATCAACACGTCCTCGATGACAGCCCCACTACATGTTGATGCTCTCATCTGTGCTCGTGGATGAAAATAATGCTCTGCACATTCGAAACGCTGCATCCTTGGCTTTGAAGAATACTCTGACCGCTAGAGTGCGTTTAGATAACCACTGTTTTTTTTCTTTTAAAAATGTCTTTCCTCACTGTCTCTTGATTCCGATCTTAGGAAACCACGCGGCAAACGAATATGACAAATCGCTGGCTTGCCCTTCCTAACGACACCAAGACGAGGATCAAGCAAGATGCCCTCGTGACGATGGGTTCACCTCAGGCGAAAGCTGGCACGTTTGCTTCCCGGGTTGTTGCCGCAATAGCTGCGGTGGAGCTCCCACAAGGCCAATGGGCAGATTTAATTGAGATTCTTCTTGGCTTCGTCAACACCCAAGGAAATACCAACCTTCGAATCTCTACTCTCCAAACAATCGGGATTATTTGTGATGCAATTGTTCGTGTTTTTTAAAAATCTTCTAAAATCTTCGATACCCGTGACTAAGGCTGCTATAGAAACCCGACATTTTGAGTCTACGATGGAACGAAATTTTAACGGCTGTAATTCACGGTGCTCGAAAGGAGGAACCTTCGCAAGAAGTCCAACTGGCTGCGATTCAGGCCCTGTTGGATTCGCTGGAGTTTGTCAGAGATAACTTCGAACGTGAAGTAATATCCGAAGTTCTTTTTCTGTCAAGGTTCAGGTTTCGACTAAAACGTATTAATACAGGGAGAACGGAATTATATTATGCAAGTAGTATGCGAAGCAACCCAAAATACTTCTGTCGGCGTTCAAGTTGGCGCCTTCGAATGCTTAGTACGGATCATGAGTCTGTATTACGACAAGATGGGCCTTTACATGGAGCAAGCACTCTTCGGTGTGGGTTTGACTTCTTTTGTCCTGTCGATGTGGTGCTGACCGCTTTTTAGCTAACTGTGGTAGGTATGAAACACGCTGATGAGCGAGTTGCTATGCAGGCTGTAGAATTCTGGTCTACTGTCTGCCAAGAAGAGGTCGATCTAGCAATAGAGGCAGAGGAAGTGAGCAATCGCTCGTTTTTCATTGATCAGTGTCTTAAATTATTTACCAGGCTCGAGAATACGGCGACGCACCTGAACAAGAGTCGAAGTTCTTTGCCAAAATAGCACTACCAGAAATCGTTCCGGTGCTATTGCAGCTCCTTACCCAGCAGGAAGAGCACGCCGACGAGGATGAATGGAATGTCTCAATGGCTGCTGGAACCTGTCTCAGTCTCCTTGCCGGTGCAGTTCAAGATGTCATTGTGCCTGCCGTCATACCCTTCATCGAGGCCCATATCAAGTCTGACGATTGGCATAAGCGAGAGGCCGCCGTTATGACTTTCGGTTCTATTCTCGAAGGGCCAGATCCGGGTGTCCTAACACCTCTGGTCAACCAGGCTTTGCCACTCCTCATTGGCATGATGACAGATGAAAATCTACATGTCAAAGATACGACTGCCTGGACTCTTGGTCGTATCTGTGTTCTTTTGATTGATACGATAAAACCCGATGTCCACCTGCACCCTCTTATTTCGGCGCTGGTAAACGGGTTGCAGGATATTCCCCGCATTATCGCGAACTGTTGCTGGGCACTGAAGAATCTGTCGGATCGATATGCCGAACTCGAAGAAGAAGGCGAATCACAACCAGGTACCCTATCTGCATATTATGAAGGTGTTATGGACGCGTTGCTGCGAGTCACTGACAAGTGGGTTATGCTTTCAACTGAGGATACTCAATTTCATTTTCTTATTGACTTGTTTTTGTAGTACTGGGAACGAATCGAATTTTAGGACAGCCGCATATGAAGCTATTGCTTCATATCTTTCACATGCCACTCCTGATGCGATAGCCGTTGTGCAAAAGACCGCACTTACTGTTCTGCAACGTATGGAACAGTTGCTCGCGATGCAGAACCAAATCGTCGGAGCCGACGACCGGAATAATTGGAACGAACTCCAAAGTAACCTTTGTGGTGTTGTCATTGTGCGTTTAAACGTTATAATCGTTCACTGCCGTCGAACCTGACGATAACCATCTCACAGTGTGTCATTCGCAGACTTAATGAGGGAATCCAACCAGAACTCGCCAATCGCATCATGAACCTCGTTTTACAACTTATTGAATCGGCAGGCAGGATGTCCACAGTTCTTGAGGACGCCTTTCTTGTTGTCGGTGCCATGGCATCTGGTAGCGTGCTTTTTTAAATCTTGAATGACTATGTCTAACTATTTTGCATTGTTAGCACTTGAGGCCAATTTTTCGGTCTACATCACAGCCTTCCTTCAATACCTTTACCCAGCACTGAAACAGCACGAGGACACGCAACTCTGCATGGTGGCTGTTGGGCTAATCGGTGATATATGCCGCGCCCTGGGGGAACAATCAGTGCAATATTCTGCTCCTTTCATGACTGTCCTTCTAGAAAACTTGCAGAGCGATATCTTGAACAGGAACGTCAAGATTTCGATCCTCAGCTGCTTTGGTGACATCGCTTTGGCTATTGGACCTGCGTTCGAGCCATACCTAGAAACAACAATGGGTGTGCTAATGCAGGCTGGTGCCGTGGAGCCGAATCCCGTAAGCATGGAGATTTTGGAATTAAGCAGCCGACTGACTAATCCACAGCTTGATTATGATCTCCTTGACTATGTGAGTCAATTACGAGAAGGCATTCTAGAAGCGTACACTGGTATAGTGACTGCATTGAAGAATACACCTAGAGGTGATGATTCATCTAACTGTCGAGTCCTTTTTCGTTCTCATGACAACCCACTTCTAGTATCTCTCCTTTTACCATACGTACAGAGCATCCTCGAGCTTGTTAATCGCTGCGTAGTGGATGAGGAGCGGACTGATGACCTCCTGAAGTTGTCATACGGCATTATCGGTGACCTAGCCGACTGCTTCCCTAGCGGAGAGATAAAGCAACTCTTGTTGGTGAATTGGATCGCCGCTGAGTTCCGTACGAGACATCACATGCGAGACGATACAAAGAAGACATTGCGGTGGGCTCGCGAGGTATGTGTCGAGCACTTTCATAATGAGAATTTGTCAGCTCACTCCCGCTTCGCAGATGGTTAAAAGGGCCACCCAGTAGAATCAAGTTCAATCTTTTTGCGTCAAAAACTCTTGTTGCCCTTTGTATTTCTCTCTTTTTTCTATTATCACCCCTTCCTGTCTCTTTGTGCCTCTTTCACGCAATCATCAGAACCCGCATGCAATCAGTCTACTCTCAGTTTTTCATTTCTCATTAGTTGATATCGCCATCTCAAGGAGGCAAATGTGTCAGATTACACTTTACGAATTGCATGTAATATATAGACGGAAGGACTATTCCAAACCTCACTTTTCTAGTCTCATTCTTGGTAGTGCCCTCTTTCTTCATGAATGTTCTTTTTTTTCAAGTCAGCTGTTTGATATCCATGGCTTGGATTTCGTCTAAGCAACACACAATTCCTTTTCTTGTTATTCTTGATGAGAGGGTTTGACTTGTGCCCTACGATTTTACTAGGTGTCTTAATATCATTTCTTTCTGAAACAATTTCTCCTTTCTTTCTCTCTTTTCTTCAACGGGGCATGATTCTGCTCGATCCCCTGTCTCATGTTGCTTCTCTGCACGAAAAGTTGGTTATTTTTCCGCACAGAAGGTGAGTACATTCCCTCAAATGAATGATGCTGAATTCCCTGAGCAAGTTGGACATCCATGATAAGTAGGCAAACAATTCTTGCGTTTAGTATATGAACCATATGGTACGGAAATAGTTTTACTGAACGTCGCATGACGATTTATGTGGCTTGCAACTGCGTTGACCGATTTTATGTAAGCTAGTGAAAGTTGCCAAGAAAATATTCAATCAAGTCAACATTTTCAATTTGCAAATGAACATCGACGGTAAAGCATGGGATGCGATGAAGCCGCCTCTGCATCTTTCCTCACCCTTATCTTCCATTGCATAGACTTTAAACACTCCCCAATGTCCGTCTCCCATACCAAGTCATTGAACCTGCCGGCTTCACTGGGGTCAATGACAAGAATTTTGCGGTGTCTCCCTTCGTTGGCACCACTAGCCCATGGCCACTTGCGATTTAGCAGCTTGAAAATAGTATCCGCCTGTAAGCAGGCCGGAACCCTGCGCACAGCCGCTACACCAAAAGGTCAGATAACAGAAGAGTTACCTCTTCTGCCACCCAGGGCTATATGTAAGGCGGCTAGGCTTACACCGCCCTCCACAAATAAACGAAAGGTTGTAGTCGAAGAGTAAGACAGGAGAGGTCTGGGAAATATTCTTCGAGCAGAAGTTTCTCGTGACGCCCCACGTTTAGGTATTCCAGAACTCAGTCACCCCGGGCAAAGCCTGCAACTCATCGGGGATCACACTTTCAAGACCACGCAATAATGTGATCTTAGTCAATGGACAGGATGAGCGTTCCACAAGTACAGGCAGAGATGTGGGGATCAGGAGAGCCATTTTGTTGGTACGGAATTCTTCGAGACAAGGAAGTGTAAGAGAGCGAATAAGAATAAATGCCGCATCCAAATTTGCCCCAAGGCCACACAAGGTCAAGGTTTTCAATCCTTGGAGAGTAATCGGGGGCAAGGTTGGGGCATGAGAGATGGGTGAGAAAATATGACAATCAGTCATCTGTGGTGCATGTTGAAAGAGCCGAACAATATCTTCCAAAGTAAACCATTCGACTCTTGCAGAGGAAAGGTGGTTCCAGGAGATTTGTAGTGATCGGAAGGGTACGCCAAGTATATCGATCTCTTCTAGACTCACTTCCGAGTTCAAAAACGGTACAGGTTGATCTATGAATCCGAACCAGGAATTTATTTTAGATGTTGACACGCCGGCGCGAGACCAGGAAATGAAGTGATCTCTACGAAGGTTGGCAGGAGGAGACAAGGATAGCGGGGGCGCATAGCAGTAATGAAGACTAAGATCGATGCTTGACTGTGAACCCTCCGATATTGAGCCGTCAGAGAAAGAGAGCAGTGGTGTGCCTGCACCCGAGCTTGAGGTGCGAGTACTTGAACGGGGGATCTGGCGGGCAACGGGCGAGTGAAAACGGACATACAAACTACAAATTCATCAGCACTAAAGACAGTAACACAACCCCGGACTCACAGCCAGACGAATCTTCTCCATCAGCAACAAAACAACTGTCATCTAGACTCTGGCGTTCCAATAATCCTTGCTGAATCTTTATCATTCTCTCGTCTCCAAATTGGAACGACGATACTGATGCAATGGATGGTTTTTCAACGATACAAGCTTTGTTGGGTGATTCGTGGCGTTCTACATTCTTGAAGGCCTTCGCTTCTTGGATCGTAGAGTGTTTGCGCTTCTCGATGCTAGGGATGCTCCCATCAAAGAAAGAGACTGGCGCTGGACGTGCCCCCCACCCGGCATCTGCAATTCATTGTCAGCACATTCAGGACAATAACAATCAACACCCACAGATATCATGTACCGTCTTCGTGTATAGGGCCATGGTTACTATTGAAGCTAAGGACTGACAAAGGGCGGAACTGATTGGGGGGAAGAAGCCCGAGTGAGTGAGAATGTAAAGTGTCGTCGCCAAAAACCGAGTCGGACGAGATCAAGCTGCGTTGACCAGTGTTCTCAAACAGGGAGTCTTCCACGGACGACCTCTGCTCATTGTCCATGATGGAGTCGTATGATGCGTTTGGGGGAGACGCGGGGATCGATGTCAACGGGCCAAGGTCGACTGCATGGTCGACCATTTTGTCTCCGATGCCCGGCCTACCGAGATACATGGCAGAGAAATCACTCATAACGGAGTCCACGGAAGCGTCCCTTTGGTGACGTGCCCAAGCAGAAATGCCGCTGTTTGCACCATGCTTCGCATATGGTATAGCAACAGGACTGGACGATGGTACCCAAAACTGCGATTGTATTTGCTTATCGGGGGAGCTTGGGAAGTGAAAGAGATGCTGGATCCTCAGCGACCATGCCCACGGATAGCAAGGGCCACAGGATGGAAATAGAAGCTGGATGCATCGCTGTCGACTCTTCGACGCAATTTTTTTCATCAATAGTCATTGACATAGAAACACTCGAAATGTCCTCTGAAGAGGGGCGTTCGCGCAAACTTGGGAGACCGTAGTCGAAAGGGTTGCTGACGCCGTTGTTAAGAACTCGACCATATGTTGAGACGGGGGCGATGCTAAAGGCGGACTCTTCTCAACGATGTTTCCCGCGATGATTAGCGTGAGCTGGAGGGGGGTAAAACGAACGATTCCCGCTGAACTCAAAGCCCCTGCGTACTTCGTCAAAGGTTTCGAAACCAGAGAAATTGATGCCGGAGGCTGGTCTTGTGAGTTCACAAGACACCGAATTGGATTGAGAATAAAAGTCATCCAAACTTTCCTTACCCATCAATTTAGTGTAGATCGATTTGAGTACGGAGTCATCTTGAATACCATCCAGCAAAGATACTTCAGAAATGACACGGCAAACTCTGGAGGAGGTATGATATCAGACAACGTCAATTGAATGGGCGAGCTCATTACTCTGGCTCAATTGTTCTTTGGATTCGTCGGGGACGGCGGTGTGGGTTCTCTGACATCCACTAATCGAGATACCGATCGAGATACCGAAATGTCAAAGCTCGAGCTGTCATCCGAAGTGGAAACGGGTTTCGGGGATTGAATAACACTAGGTTCATCGACATCCAGTAGTTGAGACCGGGACGGATATTCGAGGCCGGGCAAAGGCAAATTGGCAGTCATGTTGGTAATGCTACCCGGAAGTGGAGGAGGTAGGTGTGGAACTTCAACACGGAGATGGGTACTAAAATCATAGTGAAGATCGGCCTTAGCAGAGCGAGCAGCTAGATGACCTTCAGTTCATCTGGAACATCCTGCCTAAGGCCCTTCGAACTTCCTTCGCAATTGGAGCGGTGAAAGGCTTGCCGAAAGAATCATTCGATTGTACACTGCAAGCATCCGAGGAATTACGATGCCTCTTGTTGTCTACCATGCAAAAAGAATTGTGTTTGATGTCCTCAGAGCCTCGAATCTGTTTGAAAACAGGCGAGAGAGTTCCCCCTGTCGACGATGCCAGGTCATCGATCACCATCGTACCGCAAGCTGATTTCGAACTGAAAGTCCCAGAAGAGAAGGTCCAGGCCCCAGGAAGCCTTCTTCGACTCTGCTTTGCACATCAACAGTTACGTTGGAGTCGGTTTTGTTGACAAGGTCCGTAGTGCGGTAGGATGGGGCTTTCGTTCTGGCAGGTTTCAGGGGTTGGAAAATTGGTTCGGGCTCGGGATCAGGGGCGTCATTGTACGCTTATGCCCTGGTTTGAAGGGTTTGGCTGGCTGGCGACATTGCCTTTGTGGCAGGTGAAGCTGTTTTTGAAGGAGAAACAGTGGCGATGAGGACGGGCCAAGGGGCAATTTGTTTACCGATGAGACCAGCGGATGTTTGTTTCTTGTTTTTGAGAACCGGACGATCTGAGTATTGTAACCCCGAGATTGAACGTAAGGTCGCAAAGACGCCAGCGAAGAGACTTGTCGTCGGAGAGTCTTTTTCAGAGGGCTCTCCGCTTCTCGATTGCGAGGGCTGGGTAGATTGGCACCGGACCCGGCATGGTTCAGAGCATTGGGATGTCTGAGGGGGTCATGTCTGGTGTTGAAGGGGTGGCTCGAAGATCCAGAGCGTTGATTAACAATGCAAGGTCATTAGTTGCAGCTGACAGAATTGATAAAACACCTAGCAAATAATAAAGTCAATACACAATAAAATGTGTGGATGCCAAGCTCACCTTCATGTGAATGGCCTTAGGTCTGGCCCTAGGAGTTGTTCGTATATTGACATCGCGTTAAGATTGAGAGAGCTGGCAGTCGAACGCCCCCTCATGCAGCCGCATAGCAGATGGCAGGCCCAAACCGAGGGTGGAATGTTTCTTCGAGACGGTAGCCTTTGGCACCTCAGAAAGGTGACCGATTTCGCGATTTCGAAGGTAGTTTGAGTTTTCTCGCCTTTGCTGAATTTCCTTACAGTACCAGAACCGCCCCTTTCCTTCAGGCTCCGTTTGTCACTGTCTTCCTGAACATTTGTGGCTTCGCCGAGTGCGCCCCAGCTCATACCATCTAATCCTACCCGGGATTTCGATCTCGCCAACATCCGGGTCAACGGTGGGGTCGATGTAAATCTCGAAGCCCCCACGACCAGAAGCCGAAGGGGAAGCACCGACGAACGACGTCGGAGAAGTCCTTAGCAGTCTTTTTCCTTGTCTTGACCGATTCTAAGAATCTTGATTTCCTCGGCACAAGCTTTTTGCGGGTTGTTCGGTATTAGATTTGTCAGTGGGAGCCAGAATACTTTTCTGAGATGCCATGTCGACCCAGGACTGTTCAAGTGAACGGTTGAAAGTAGAGCTTGCTTCTGAGGACAGTCCGGTGGCGGATGGAGTAGCGGATATGAGCCGGAATATGAGTGGTGTCGACTTGAGGAGTTGCATGTTCGAGCGGGCGAGCAGAGTGCGCGACTGCATCATGCAGGTAGTATTGCCATCCTTGCCGTCATCGTTATTGATCCCTTCGTCCCTCTCATCTTCGCCGATGGTTATAGAAGAGGGAAAGGCGTGGGATTTCGATTGTCTACCTACGCTATGACAATCGACAAAACAGCTGCACGAGGAAATCGGCACAACTGATAATTTAGTCCACCAACTAGTTAACTCTGTTAATCGAATTTCATCCTATAAAGTATTTGGATAAGTTATACCTAGGATCAAATATCAACGCCGCTGAATAGCATCAATAAAATACTACCAGAATAATGTTACTTATCAAACAAGATGGGTAAATGATTAAATCTTTCCAAGGAGTAAATTCTTGATTATCTCTCGTCCAGTTATGCGGGCAGTGTTGTAGAGGGTAGGAATATCCAATGTCGAAGTAAGTCCATCCGCAAAGCCAAAGGGCAACATCAAGGGAATCCAGCCTTTGTTCAAGTCAGTAAAGTAAAATAAAATAGACAGAAGTTGCACACCTCTGGCGTATTCCAAGGCCCAGCACCCTTCATGCATCTTATACTGCTTCGCAACACCTCTCGGCATGAGGTGTACCATACCAGGGGTATACCGTTCCATCTCCAATTGACCCGGTTTAAACGCCCACTGTTCTCCAACGAGAATATTAAAATAATCATCTGCGGTATGAATACCCGAATGCCCCTCGGTACCAAGTGGGGTTCCGAAGATGATGAGATATTCCGTGATACTCGCATGGATGATGTACATTGCACCCATTGCACCTCCTGCATTGTTAAACACCCATTCGGATTGGTCCGCGTTTATGCGCACCACGGAGGAGGGGTAACTCTGCGTCAGATTTGCGACAATATGGGAAATTATCCCTGCCGTATTGTTGGGTGATGATGCAATGGCCGAGTTCGCAAGTTGGTTGAGGAAGACGGGGTCAAAGGTATACCACCGGTCCTGCGAATAATAAATTTATTTAAACAAAATAAATGGGCTCGAAGATTACCTTTATGTTGTCAAGCCATCTCCCTAGTTGGATTAACATCACAAGCGCACAAAATCTCGTCACCCATTTCTGTAAACTTGGGGATTTTGCAGTTGTAGGTTTCGAAAGTTTGCTGACAGTCATTGCGACGGAAGGCGCGCCACTACAGACGCTGACCGGGGGGGGGAATGAAAGGTTCAGGAAATCAGGAAATGCTCAAGAGTCAAGCTCAAATATCGTTCGAGTTTTCTAGGTCCTATTAATAGGTCATGTCATTGATCCGAACATTTTTTTTTTTGCTGAACTATAATATCCAATCGGAATTCTGTATTGTCACGGTCAAGGACAGGTGAAAAGTCTATATTCAAGTTACAGGTAATTATCTCAGTGATAAATTACAGTCTAGGTTCATCCGCTTTGTAAGCATTGGTAACAAAGGTAACACCCTAGAATCAAAGATCGATTAACGAACACAAACAAGATGTAGACAAGGTACGACAGACCCTCTCAATATTTGTAGAAAGCTCCGGGATAGCGGTCTTGATGAGTTTTTGCTCTTCCTCGGTAATCTTACCCAGAGGAAAGATCTTTGAAACCCCCTCAGTCTAAATTAGATCTCATCAGCCTATGATCCCAATGATTATAAAGCCAAACAGGTACGTACATCGAGTTCAATGTTTGCGGAGAAGAATGCAAGAGGAGTCCCTAGCTCCTTTGCCAGTGCATTGCCGCCAGAAGGATCCGCCTCGAGGCTGACATAACTTGGTGCGGTGATGCCCTTCTCGCCTTTGACTGCGCGAAGGACCTTCGCAGCGAACTCCGCCCCAGCGTATGCCATGGAGAGAGTAGCGGAGCCAGCACCATCCTTCGCTTTCACAACTTCGTCACCGCCAAATTGGATGCGTTTAATAAGGGCTTCATAACCGTCCTTGGAAAAATTGGATGGCAGCGGATGTGAAGATTGGGAGACAAGAGGGACAATCTGTATGTCAATGTCAATAAGTGGCCCCTTTAGTCGATTCATAAATTGTAACATACAGTGAGACCGCTGTGTCCACCGACGACGGGTACAGAAATGTCCTTGGACAAGGAGGGATCACCCAGAACTTCGGCAACGAACGACGAAGCGCGAACAACGTCGAGCGTGGTCACACCGAAGACACTGTTTCAGGCGTATGAAGGTGCATCACAATACAATGAATACTTTTCTGCCTACCGCTTCGGATTGAAAACTCCGTGCTTCTTAAGAACTTCAACAACGATTGGCACAGTGGAGTTGACCGGATTGGAGATGACCAAAACAAAGGCCTTTGGTGCAACTTTCGCGATACCTGTAGCCAGATCCTTCACTATTCCAGCATTGATCTAGACATCCATCATCAGCGTTTGTACAAATACGAGGTGTGTTGATTGATCTCACTCTAAACAAGTCGTCACTTTTTCAATTGAGCAGATTATTGATCAGTTGGTAATGAAGAGAACGTGTAGAAACGCACCGGGTCATCTGAAAGGATCATCAGCAAGGGAAGACAGATCAATGATCACAGGGTACATACCCCAGGCTTCCTTGGCACACCAGCAGGGATGACTACTACATCGGCACCAGTAAGAGCCTTTGCGAGACCATCGTCAGGCCGTAAGTAACCCTCAACTTTGGCAGGGGTAGAAATATGGGACAAGTCCGTGGCAACACCAGGGGTGTTGACGATATCAAAGAGACTGAGCTAGTCGACACAAAGTGTCTCATACATGCAAGCTGGTTACCCAATCGTATTCACCTCTGTCACCAATGGGTTGATTTTCAGGAGAAGGGACAATGGCTGGCCAATTCCGCCTGCAATGCAAATCAGGCAAAATCGAGGGAATCGAGAAGGATGGGCATACCAGCGGCACCGAGAACGACAGCCTTGACCATTTCTTTAGATTGTTTGGATGCTGGTGGTGGTTTGAGGGAGAAAAGCTTGATCGATTCGATGACCTCGCAACCACGGGCTGAATGCGGGTATCTTCGGACACTGGTTTTGGATTATTATGTAATCTGAAATAGTCAAATCAAACAATCAAAGATTGGATTTTTAATTTTTCAACAACCAGTAATTATTTAATTTTTCTCACTTCAGCAAGTTGATTTTATCACCGAAAAGATAAACTCACCCGCCTTCCAGTTGTCGAACATGACCCCAGTTTGCGGGTTCGTATCCATCAACATTTTCACGAATGCAGAATCACCTATATGCAAGAACGGGCCATGTCAAGTTTGCACCGCAGTCAAAAAGGTTGACGAGGAGATCAACCAGGCAGCAGCTGGCCTTCGACGCTTACTCGTCAAACGCTGCGACCTCCGTTCAGAGCAGAACAGTGTTCACGGTTCTCTCATGCATCGACTCCCCATCGAAATCAAAAATTACATATTTGAACTCCTTCAACCCCTGCGGGACAACTGGGGTAGAATCGATGTGCCAGGGATCATAATGCCGTTGTATTTGACTTCTGTCTGCAGGAGTTGGCGGGATATCGCCTGGTCGAACCCTTTCCTCTGGTCTACAATTCACATAGGGATTGGAAGACGAATCTCTCGGACATCTGATAGAATCAATTTCGTGCGCGAGTGGATCCTGCGTTCTCGGACCACGCCTCTCACCCTCCACCTTGATTTACACCGTGCTGATGTCCACGAGGACGACGAGGAATTCAAAGGCTTAATCGATGCTATCAGCCAGTCTTCCAACAGGTGGCATTCTCTATCCTTCAAAATATCTTGGGGGCTGTTTCCCTCCCTTCGACACACTATCACCCACTGTCAACATCTAAAAAGACTCCGAATAAAAAATGACGGGTACGGACCCATAGATCAACCTGTACCGTTTTTGAACCCGGAAGTGAGTCCAGAAGAGATCGATATACTTGGCGTATCCTTCCGATCACTACAAATCTCCTGGAACCACCTTTCCTCTGCAAGAGTCGAATGGTTTACTTTGGGAGATATTGTTCAGCTCTTTCGACACGCACAGCAGATGACTGCTTGTCATATTTTCTTTCCCATCTTTCATGTCGTCCCAACTTTGCCCTCGATTACTCAAAGATTGAAAACCTTGACCTTTTGTGGATATTTGGATGCGGGAGTTATTCTTATTCGCTCTCTTACACTTCCGTGTCTCGAAGAATTCCGTACCAACAAAATAGCTCTCCTGACCCCCACATCTCTGCCTGCACTTGTGGAACGCTCATCCTGTCCATTGACTAAGATCACATTATTGCATGATCTTGAAATCCGCGAGGCGACTGACCTAGTTCTGGAATCCTCGAGGGTAGAACCTCTAAATCTCGAAGAATATTTCCCAGACCTTTCCCGTCTTACTCTTCAACTACAACCTTTCCTTCGTTTGTGGAGGGGTGATAAGCTGCTAATTTGCAAGTGGCCATGGGCTGGCGGTGCCAACGAAGGGAGACACCGCAAAATTCTTGTCATTGACTCCGATCGAGCTGGCGAGTTCAGTGACTTGGTATGGAAGACGGACATTGGCGAACGTTTGAAATCTATGCAATGGAAGATCAGGTTGAGGGAAGATGGATTTGAATTAATGGTACCAGAGGTCTAACGTGGACGGCTGGGGCGTTGGTGAAGGTCTCTTGCTTAGCGTTGATAGGGATATGGTAAGTCCACTTTGATTGAATATTTTGCAGTTCTTACTGGTACTTACATAACGCCAGTCAACATAATTGCAATCCAACGGTGGTGAAGTGGATGTCACGATAAGACGGAGAGGAGTGAGGAGTTATGCCGCCAATAATAATCCGTCTTCTGTGGTTCGATGGCTCATAGGACGTCGCTGTGGCCCTGTCGCACGAGGATGAGGTGCTCTGTCGTCAATCGAGTCGCATGGAAACTTTCTTTCAATGCCGCATTTGTCTTTCCGCCCCCGAATATCACAGACCAGGCAGGAAAGGATAGGAAGGACGGGGTCGAAGATGCAGGTCATATCGATCGCAAGGCAAGGGACGAAGATGAGGAGAGGGCGAGATGAGGACTGGACCCAATAGCGATTCAACATACACGGATTCGTGGAGGAATATCATAATGCACAAATCACGAGCACGTAAAGAGCATAACCATGGACAGCAAAAGTGGAGAAATGTTGGCGGCTTTGGAAAAACTGCATACATAGAAATGAATGTGTCAAATTGGGGTGCGGCGAGGAGGAGGAACGGGGTCATGGGAAGGCGTGTCAAAGGGACAGCCATACCATCCAATGCACCATGCATTTGTTTCCCTACCACTCGAACAGCATGTCGCTTTAAATCCAGAGCACGGTAAGCCCTCCCACACAAGGAGGATTTGGATGGACAACCCCCCACTGTATTGCAAAGGGGCCAACTTCCAAGCCATTGTGCAGGACATTGGGCAAGACAATTAGGCAGTAGGGTGACTACCAAGAGCTGATGCATCGCCTCTCGTTGGCCTAGGGTGGCGAACGCGCGAGTGAGTGGACTTGGGTTGTGAGCGGGTGCGGAGGGACGGGCGGAGTGGCACGGAGTGTTGAGCAGGCAGCGAAAGGGCGAATTAAAACTTCTGTTTAGGTATAGTGCTTAGAATACAAGGAGAGGATAGAGGCTGAAGCTTGAAGCTTTGAAGCGCCGAAGTACAACTTACAAGGCCCGAAGCAAAGACTGTCCAATCGATGGGAACACCCCCCACCGTAGGTCTACTTATACAAAATATAAGTCGGGATCAAATACATGGCTACTCACTGTATGCACTGGCAGTGCCCTATATATATAGATTTTTTTTTCAATGTGTGGTCTAACGCTATGGAAAGCCAGCTGATTGGTTTTGCTGCGCGGGCTACGGAACAAATTCATTTTTTTTGTAACGACAACGTCTATTCCGACTCGGAGGAACATAGCAAGATCAAATTGCGACGTGACGAATCAGACATGTGACAAGTCTGTCACACTCAGACTACACACTGATTTAATACTGATTTTGACCACTGGCAGAGGGCTCCTCCGTGCAGACCTTTGACCATGAGTACTATCAACGACCTTCCTACAGAACTCATGCTAGAAGTTGGCCAATACCTCCTTCTGATGGACCCACACCATTGTTTCCTGTCTTATCTTTCCCAAACTTGTCGACGATTCCATAACATATTCACACATTCCATCATCACCTACCACACCTGTTCCGTCTTAGAAGGTTCAGAAATCATCGGTGTTGGAAGTGGCCAACCCAATACGGCCGCTTTTTCGTTGGATGGAAATTTCAAAGAGATATCGTTCAAGTTACGACGTAACACTTTAAACGACACACGCTGTTTTCGTAACCTCATCTTCCGAGCCAACTCTATATCGCGCATCAAAATCATGGTCCTTCGAGGAGCCAGCAGCCAAGTTCTCGTTTGCCTCCTCAACTCATGCGTACACCGCCCAGGTTTGCATCTAAAAATAGAAGAGGATCCGGACCTCGGTTTGGCCCCATTCGAAGGACGGCCATTCTTATTCAACTTCAGCTTCAACCTCCAGTCGGACTCGACAGTGTTTACTCCACGGGAAATGCAGCCAGTGAAAATGGCATGGAAGGATATTTTGCTAGGTTCACTGATATCTTCCAAGCGTCGCAAAAGGAATACATCTTCACAAATGAAAACCACAGCCATTCCCCGAGAATCACACTTTAAAGCTCCACGTCCCAAAGTCGCCCCAAGGTTGACTGGATTGTGGATTGAAGGCGATTGTCTCCTTAGTGCAAGTATTTATCCGTGGACGAGGTACATTATGAACGCAGCACCCCTGACGCATCTATCTATCACGAAAAGTAAACTCACTATATTCGACTGGTCTCAAATCCTGCCGTCGATCACCATTTCGACATTGGCGTATCTTGCAATAGGTATTTCTGTTGCGTTCCCTGACCTTTTGGACTTCTTCCATCGACATGCCTCTCTGCAGGAAATAAACCTGTCTGGCAAGGAACCCATTGGCGTTGTCTCTTTTCTTATCTCCACACCATCAAGCAGACCAAACCCTTTACCCAAACTCAAAACCTTGGTTGCGACGCCAGACTACATCTACCCATTTATCTTCCACCAACAAGATGGTTACTTCCGCGACCTAAACGCTTATGATATAAGACCTCACTACATTTACTCCGATGACGCCTTTCATGCCATTTTTGAACTCCTTGCCACTACTAACACTCACCTATCGATCACTTTGTATTGGAGACCTCTCAACATTGATTGAAACACTTCAAGACATGCTACCAGCGTGCCCAAAATTTGGAAGATCCTTCTCAACGTAGGAGAACCATTTTGTATGCCACAGCTTCTCGAAAAACGCCTCCGCACCCTGTTGGCACAACGGGCCAAAGTGATGAAAAAGATCGCTTTTATAAATGACATATCCTGGCAGAACGAGCGGCTTCTGTTGGATCGCCTCTTCCACATCGATTTTCCCTGACCTGCGGCTCATCGAATACAAGGGAACTACTGGAGTTAGTAACGACGACTGGTCGATGATCACCTAAAAAAGTGTTTTTGTATTTGTGCCACCCACCTTTTGCCATGTGGTTCGAGGAAGGACATTTCCAATTTGGTAATGTACCTAAGCTCCAACCGATAACCTCGCAGAGCTGATGTGAATTCATTATTGGAGTATCCACCGTCCAGATAGTTTATGACTTTCATGATCCGAGTTCCTCTGCACATGCTCAATATAACTGTGACTGATCGAACACAAAACCTCCACAACTCTTGCAGGAACGCCGTGCGGCGTAGAACTATTATGCGGGTGATCTGAATGGAACCACCTGAGCAATTCTAAGCCGATCTGTCCGCAAGGGCCTTTCAAACGAAGGCATCGAACGGGGACAAATATGTGTACTCCATTATCTTTGAATTAACTAATACATCGGCTTACTACTCCAACACAGATCAGGTCCCCAGATTGGATTACGGCACACTTTTGTTGCCGTAAAGGCTCAATCAAACGACTCAAGCTTCAATAGTCCGTAAGCGTCCGATCCCATGATGAGTACCGCCACTGGCAGCTGGCAACTTAGACTCGCCCACATGCTCTTTATTTTAATTTTTTCTGGCCTAGTTATGTTTTTCCTGTCATTCGAGTCCTGGAGCTAATTTTAGTGTTCTCAACCTTGTGCTTGAATGGGTGAATTGAAATCGCCGTTGCGCGGGAGGAGTCAGCTGGCCGAGTTACTGGCATGTGGGACGGGTTTGAAGAAGCTTCGGGACCCTTATCACTTCCTACTTGCAATGTGCCAAGATGATCATCTCCATGAACCTCTTATGGTCTTGTCGCCTTTGAGATCCTGTAATTGAGTTTTTTTTTTTGGGTCGGCTCCCAAAATGAGAAATCAACGCATTGGCCGCCCACGATACGTTCACCGTTTCGGGTGTTATGGATATTATCTGTGTTGCTACTCCCCTCCTCTGCGCCTGATTGCTTTTTTGCAACGGTTACTACCGTTCTGGGCCCTTTTAAATTTCCAAGTTTGGCTTCTTTGTTACAACCCCGGAAAATCATCGGAATAAAACGTCGTCGGTGGCCGCCATCAAATTTTGGGTCGGTACTTATCAAACTCGACAACCTGAAACGTTGGAGCCCGTCGAGGGCACCCCTACACGACCCGAATCAGCCCATCCCCTTGACTTTATATACACAATCGTTTATTTTGTTTCGAGTGTGTTTGCTTGCTCCACATTATGGTGCCACTTTGCATGCCTGCCACGTTTCTTCATTTTTTCAAGTTGCAGTTTTGGAATTTGTTCGTCTCCATTCACGACTCGCACAAAAACTTTTGTTCAGAGTTTTGCGGAGGGACCTGCTGACATGGAACCTTATCGGCCGTAGTTATCGCAGACTCGGAAAGCCTGCAACGCGTAGCACATGTATATTCCTCCGTCTGGCCGGGGTCACAAAATGTAAAATGTCACGCATTCCTATTGACTAGTATATTGACTGGCGACTTGTTGAGTTGATCCAACAACTTGATAAGTATCGCACGCCGTCCTGAATTTGAAAAGCTGCAACCCAGTCGATTTACGCACGTTTGCTCAATCATCATTGATTTCTACTTACCAGCTACCCGCGAAAGCTTACCCGACATCATTAAAAAACGCCACATATTCCGCTGGACACGCACATATAAAAAAGTGGATCACTTTATGCATTCATAATACCCGTGTCCTACCAAACGAACTCCTTCCCTTCAGCCAATTTAAATTCATTCAGGCAGATTGAGCCCTGTTCTTTTATTCTCAAATAGGAACCAATAGGGAGCTCGGATGATGATAAACCATCAACGGCGCCTACTTAAACAATCAGGGCCCCACCTGGCGCCCAAACTATCAAATAAAGGCCATCCGCCCCTTAGTTGTTATCTCTTTCGGAATCTCCACACCTGACAACCCAGATTCCTGGGATCATCTTACTCAATACGCGATCTCTTCAATATAGTTGTTTGATATACTCACCAGAGATAACGGGATAACATAACGATAAGTATGCCCAACCGATACCCCAGATGGACTTTGTGAATAGCTATCTCCGACCCCTTGGTCTAACCAAGAGTAGTGTTTCGTGTGGGGTATTTTGAAAATCACCCAAGGTTGTATTCTCACCTCGGGAAGGAAGGTGGGCCCGACCTCCCGATTTCCCAATGGGGGGCACCACGCCATGCAAGTTCCAGACTCCCATCTATACAAGCCCGATGTGTTTTCCCCACTTAACTCCCAGACTCCACACACACACACTTCTTAACGGTGCGGCTTACTTTCTGTCTCCGGTGTGGCAGGGAGCTCATAAAGCCGGGGGGTGGTGGTGGTTTATTCTCGTTCAATCCCGGTTGTGATTCTCATGCCGCGCCGCCCCCTGCCCGTGGTCAGACCACTTATACCAAATAAAAATTGACTGGAAGCACACACGTTTCATCAAAACACTTCCACACAACGTTTCGAGGGTACTAGTTATCACACAAAGTCCTCGCTGGGAAATTGAAACAGAACCGCGGCTATCCAACCCCCATCAGCTGGTACCAGTAAGGCACACATGGATGGATGGCGAGGGCTTGTCCTGAAATGTCTGTGTGCGAACTGTCAGTTCCTTGCCCTAGAATAGCCGATTGCAAATTTTCATTGCATTCATGTTTTTTCCTCATGGAGCATCTTGAAGCGCAGCATGGTTTGGAAACCGCAAACAACATCAAGCATACGCATTTTTGTTTGGTTGGCGATTCATGGCATGCTCTCAAGTCCAAGGAGAAAGAGTCGAAACTTGTGTCAATTATTGTACACTATGTTATGGATCTTGCTCAGTGAATGTGATGAATGCTATGCGAAGATGAAGTCAAAGCTAAAGATGACAGTTAAAAATGAATACAGAGAGCGATCGCCAAGATATCAAGATGCGAGGTATAATTGGATGGGGGAGGAAGATAGCACATTGGAAGGGTATGAAGACCGAGGGTATGGGAATCGCGGTTTAAAAAGGGTAATGAAGGTGAGGGGGCAGATTGGAAGCCGAAGACCAACAACCGCATAAAAATATGTACATTGATGTTGGAGAAAGAAAGAAAAAATGAAATGAAGCCGTGAATTGTCTGTCAGAACCCACCGAGACAGCTATCAACAGGGTAATCCGAGAATGTAGGAGTGAACGGAGTATGTGGTTTCCTATTACTCTTCTTCATCGGCGTCAAAGGCGGCGACCGGGAAGGAGAAGGTGATATTGAAAGACAAGAGAAAGCGTGGGCAAACTGTGCTATATGCGCATCCCCGCCTGATATCCGGAGGGGATCAGCTGAGCGCTCGTGTTTCTTATCGCGCCTTCTGCGAAACTTTTCCTTGTGCAGGTTCTCCTCCGGGAACTCGTATGGGTATGATGAGGTAGGTGAATACGGGAGGAAAGCCAGCGCAGCGTCTTGATCACATGCAACATAACCATGAGTGTGCATGGCGATGTCTAGGCTGTTGGTCACCGCCCGCGCTGTGGAGGCAGACGGGAGGCCGTGCGGGCCAAAGGTAACTGATGACGGGGGTGGCAAAACGGCAACAGCATCGCTCTCGTCGGATTCTGAGGAGACATCCGGGACGAGTTGGGGTACATCGTACTTTGAAGAGGACGAGAATGCCCTGGGGTGGTAACCTTTGGTGTTCACCATGTAACTGGGACGGTTCCTGGATGTGGGTGATTCCTCGAAGTATGTACGGCCAGGACAGCCACGTTCTGGAAGTGCACAGTCGTTTGCAGAGACAACAATAGGCGAGCGGTCATATGATGAAGCGGAATGCACCATGAAAGTCCGGGTCAGGGCAGGGGAGGGGGGGAAGTGGACGGAATGGTGTTGGGGGACGGTGAGGGTGTAGTGGTGGGAGGGTTGGGGTTGCCTGAACCCGTTTGTTTTGGGTCCCTTCAGAATGGGTTTTGGAGACATGGAGACGAGGAACTGTTATGAGGACGGGGACATTGTCGAGCACGTCGAGGGCATTGTCGAGCTGACAGGGTGAAGAGACAAGTGGTTAAATAGAGTTGGCTGTTGACTGTTCTTTGTTCTTTATTCAAATCTCATTCAAGATCTTGCCGATCAGCCCAAGCTTTGGTTCTTGTCACGCCAAACGTAACGCCCAAACAACCGAGAAATATGCGATTGGTGGATCACAAAGTTGCCTTTTTGGCTTATTCTATTTCTTGGCCAGTGCACAAAGATTATGCATTTGTCCCCCCGTGCTCACTCAGGTTGGACTGCGGTCCCTCGTAGTGCCTGTGCGCTCCCAAAATATACCACATGCTACCAAATCGTCTCTTTAGCAACCTCTTACCATAACGATCCATAACATCACTTACAACGCGAGCAGAATCACCCCCACAGTGATTACCTACATTGGGAGAAATGTTTGCATCAGAACGGACCGAGACCGAGACCGTACGTCAACGACAGGATCACCGTACCGATGCATAATTCATGTTCGTAACCGTCACAGGCAAGTAGTTTGGCAAGGCGAAGATGACGCAGATAAACATGGTCCATGATATGCATATTGTATTGCACGCAAAACCTACCCAGCCGTGACCCATAAAGAAAGGACCGGGTTTAAACATGACGTCTGGATGGCTGTGGAACGCCCTGCGACAAAAGATAGGGATGACATAGCTCAAATCGAGCGCCATCGCGGTCAGAGAGAACACGGCGTTGGACGCAACCGGGCTGGCAAAATCCAGGAATCCAGGAAGGATGCAGACGATAGTCGAAAGCCAGATAGCACGGAGTGGGGTGGATGTCCTGTTAGAGACTTTGCCAAAGAAACCACCATCAGGTAGTCCTGTTTCAAACATCAGACAAGTCCCGACGTCGTTTTATTAATGTGGAGATAAAACACATACCGTGGTCACGACTGAATGCATAAAGTGACCGTGACGCTGCCTGGAGGCCAGTTTGGACCACGAAGAATGCGGTAAAACACACAAACACCCAAATAACGAGCGAGCCTGTTTTTCCGCACCGAAGATACAGGATCTGACAAAAACATGCGTGACTGTCAGAAAAGCTTCGAAACTGAGAATAGCAAGGCTTGGTACCTCAAGGAAAGCGGAACCGGATGGACCGGGAAGCTTTTCTCTATGACGAAAGAGATCAGCGTTATCTAAATAGCCATTGTGTCATAGATATCGTACAGAGGACCAGAGCAGCGGACGAGGACGATGTTCAGCAACCACCCAAGCAATCCAGTCCCGATAACTGTAATGCCAAGTGTAAGATCTCGCTTCGAAGCCGAGGGTCATTCAGAACCGACCTGCAATGAAAATGGCAGAAGGGGCTGCCGGAGAATCATCGACAAGAAATCAATCGCCAAGGCCAAGACCCTGCTTACCGGCATAGGCTGCTCGCCGGACTTCTTCCCTGAAAAAGAATCTGATCAAGATGAAATGGAACCCAATTTAGTTAAAGCTTACGAAATGTGTGCAGTTGCGTCGTAGTCCTGAAGGAGTCAAATTTAGGAAGCGCCCAGCCTTGGCAAGTTCTCTTCACTTACAGTCATCTAGAAACCAAATTTTAAGCTACATCCAGGAATAAGCGCATTGCTACGCACCGTCCATTGCACCGAAAGCAACCCAAATAGGAATGCAATCCCAGTATTCCATCCCCCTGTCTGATTGACAATACCTTCACTGCCAAATACGTAGCTCGCCGAGTGCATCTCGGCACGTGGTGTGGCAGCGAGAAGAACTACAATGATAACTAGCGCATTCACAAGAAAAAGCCAAGAGTTCCTTAATCGGGGCCTTCTCTTTTTCGGGTTGATGGTGTCTCACCTACGGTTGTTCCTAAATTGATGAACACAAATGACTTGGTCATATATGCCAATTGCTTGGTCGCAAGAGAATTGAGCAGACCGTGCACAATCAGAAGTCCCGTGCACCCTGGAGAACGGACCGACATCAAAAAAGCTTTTCAAAACTAAAAACAGCTAACGCTCACGCCAGAAATTTCAAACTGGTTGTCCTGGTGTGCACAAACTTGGTTAAATATACCGCCCCCTCTATTCGGGTGATGAGGCTTGGCTCACCTTGCCAATATTCACACCAGCCATAATCATACGAGCAAGGCCAAACTCGGTAGAAGACAGGCCAGCAATTTGACCTGAGTTTGGGTAAGCTCTTCGGGATATATTTTCAGAAACGTCTCGAGCCAACCAAGAGTATTCAGCCATCCTACAAGCCATCCGACCTGATATATGTGTCACATCATTTGGGTTATTAATTTTTTCAGTAACAGCCCACCCTCGCTCGATGTTTCCGAGGTACGAGCTGGGCCGAAGCGGTATACCTAAACTTTCCCGCGTTAATGTATCGTTTTTACAGGAGACCAAAGCCTAGAACTCACAAACCGCCACAAGTCGGATAGGCGCTAACAATCTCCGCAATACTCGATCCCAGCGTGAAACACATAATTCCTCCTAGAATCCAACACCATGTGACCTAAGCGGAAATTGGGACACTCTAAGAAAAAGAGGCGTCTGCCAAGTGGTTTTGAGAACGAACAGATGATGGTCCCCCAAGCAACAGCGGAACGTTGAAAGTAGTAGCCACACTGGAACACAAACCCTGTCGAAGTCAGCGTGGCACCATCCTGAATTTGCCAAGGGATTCGCCACTATACCATGATACTGAAGGCAAAACTGATCTATAAACGCTCCACACAATTTATCAAACCATAAGGACTCTCAAAGAATGGGAACCCCATACCGTAGCGAGGTTAGTAAACTCGCGCTTGAACGACGGCTTGTACCCCAACGCAACCAACTCGCGATCATCGTCATCCGAAGCCTCCTTGATAAACGTCGACTTTTCCGATGGTTTTTTCTCCTCTGAAATTGGCATGGTGGAAGCAGGAAAAGGGAAACTCGAAGAATCGAGTAACATAGGCGCAGAGTAAGTACTATTTTCGGGGCACCGGTTAACTGCCAGACAAAGGGAGATATTAGAGAGTGTAGCTCCTCCGTCCTATAAGCTAGCAAAAGGAAATAGTCCCACCAAGAATTTGGTTCGAGTTGATGTGAAATATTCGCCAGGGGCCATGAAAAAGAATTGATAACTTTTATCAGAGTATGAGTACCTGGTTCTTGAGTTCTTCATATCGATATATTGCTCGTACACGTAAATTGACCTTATCCTCGGCCGGGGAAAATCGGCCAGAGTTCCACATCGATTTTAAATTTGCAGATAGGGATGGCAATAAGAGATCTACTTGGCGTTAGGAAATGTGAAACCGGCAGAGTCGGACAGGTTGGATCTCTACGGACCAGAACCTGTGATACTTGAGAAGGTGACATCTTATTTTTGTCTACGCCACATTTTATACATAACTTCAACCATGGGAAAGGGCTAAACATACAATAAAGGCGGTGCATATATATGAATATGATGGGAAAGAAATGCCAAGAATAATGGATATGAATAAAGTATCGACAGCAAGAGGAGGAAATAGGTATATAGCACAACATTTTGACGTACGTACGATAGCAGAGACACTTTCGACAGCAAAAAATTCAAATAACGAGGGATTGATGGATAAGATTTTTTGTTCAATGCGAATTGGGAAATAAATAAATAAAACCTTGAGCTTGAGATGCCAAAGAAAATGAAGGGAAATGTGTTTATGAAATCGGACTTGAACTTTGAACGAAATGGAATAAAAGAGAAAATTCAAAGAGAGGGAGAGATAACTTATTCAATCGTCCTGGAGGGTTCAAGACAGAGCAGGCACCAGATTCCTTCTCCTCGTCAGAGTAGAAATCTTCTCAGTCAAATCCAGATTCTCCTTTTCATCGTGGACTTCCTCAGCGACCCCATCCCGAACCGGACTAGTAACACCAAGCACCGACCTCGACTTGGCCAATTTCGGCTTCCCAGCTGGCGTGCTTTCCTTCTCTGCAGATGCTCCTCGTTTGTGTCCCGCTATCATCGTGGAACGCGTAGGCGTAGGCACAGGTGACATAACACGTCCACCTGCTCTCCAATTGGCACTGGCACTGGAAGGGGCAAAGGAAGCGGAAGAAGACCTCACAAGGCCTATCCGACCACCCATTGTTGGCGTAGGTGTTTGTGTCCCACTATTATTACCGATGGACGGACGTGATTTCGAAAGTGGCGGACCCATTAAACCTTTTGTTGACGAGTTCAAATTCAAATTCGACGTCGAGGAAGAAAGCGAAGGTGTGACATTAACCCGACTGCTCTTCCCAAGTGCCACCTTCGACACTTTGTCGTTTGAATTTTTCTTCACCAAACTGGTGCCAACACCGCTAATGCTGCTCGCATCCTCTGACGACATTGCCGAAGGAGGTCGTGAAATCCCAAACGGGGTAGCCGTGAACGAGTCTCTTCGATGTGACGACTTGGCTGACGAAGGAGCAGGTGTACTCCCACCTGTCCCACGGACATTCAGCTTTCTCTTGATCTGCAACACAATATCAACATCCACTCCATTTTCTTGGCAAGTGAAAATGCCAAACCTACCAACTCAAGTTCCTGTTGCTTGCTCTCCAACGCAATCCCAAGTCCCATCAAATCCTCCCGTTCCCTCTCAGACCTCTTCATAATCTGCACAATCCTAACTTCCTTATCCGCGCTGTCCATCTTAACCGCCTTCACCTCCTTCTTCAACTCCTCGACCTCCACGGCTAATCTCCCCTCCCTCTCCCTACTCGTTTTCAATTCTAGATCAACGTCCACTTTCGATCTGACGACCTCCTCGAGGTTTCTTTCCATTATCTCCTTTCGCCTGAGTGCATCGGTGAGTAAACGCGCTTGTTCAGAGAGGATACGATCTTGTTCTCGCTTGAACCGACTCATTTCCTCCCGTAATTGTTCGGCCGTTCCTTCACCTGCAATGAACCGCTGAGTGTATCTGTTAACCTCCTCGTCTCGGTTCCTAAGATTCTCTTCCAGATGTCCAATCCGCTCATTCGCAAACTGTTTTTCCTCTTCGAGCTCTTCAACCCGACTTTCTGTTCGGTATAGATCGGCTCGAAGTTGCTCGGTGGCGTCACGTTCCTCCTGAAGACAGTCTTCGAGCTATAACAACGCATTAGTGAGACCAAAAACCATATCTCAAATATAAATCAAATACCTTAACGTGCTCCTGCTCCTGCTCATCCTTAACCCTCCACACCTCCCTGACCTCCTCCTCCAACTCATTCCTCCTCTCATCACATTCCCTCCTCTCCCTCTCCAAACTCCCAACCTGCTCTTCCAAACTCTCTACGTCGCCCCTCAACGCATCCCTTTCGTGTAGCAGTTCCCCATTCTCCCTCTCCAATCCTCCAACCCGCTCCCCCAACCTCTCTGTTCTTTCCCATTGCGCCTCCACTTCCCCTTTCAACACCTTCCACTCCTCCTCCTTCGCCTTAAGCCGTAAAGTCAACCCCTCAGCCTGTTCCTCCACTCCCCTCTTCTCGACCTCAACCCACTCAATCCTTGCCTTCATCTCCTCCACCTCTTGAACCAACTCCATTTCTCTCATCCTAAGCATCTGTGTGTGCTCGGATTCCCTCTGCTCCCTCTCCCTCTCTATTTCCTCCTCATCAACGCCAGCAATCACAACACTGCAATCACCCATCATCTCAATCTGCTCCTTCGCCTCCTTCAATCCCTCTTTCAACTCTCGCTCTCTTTCATCTCCCCTCCTCAATATATCCCTCAACTCTTCCAGATCACCGCATCTCTCCCTGACGACCTTCTCCAATTCTTCGACCTCCCCTCTCAACTTCTCGTCCCGCTTAACCCAGTCCCCCTTCTCGCCTTCAAGACCCTGAATCTGCCTATGCAACATCCTCAACGCCTCACCACTCGCTTCATCCATCACACTCCTCTCAAAACTTTCCTGCCTACTTCTATCCATCGCCTCCTCCAACAGCCTACAATTCCTTTCCAACTCCTGCACCTTCTTCCTCCATCCTCTAATCGCACCTTTTCTCTTCCCCTCCTCCCTCTCCCAATCTCCCACCTTCTTTCCCAAAATCTCAACCAACTCATCACGAGCTTTCAAATCCGTCTCATACTGCGCACAAAGCTCCGTCTTCAACGCCAACTCCGTCTGCAACGAAATAATAAAGTTCTCCTCCTTCGACGTCGTCCTCAAATGTTTCGGCATACCCCTGGGAGGCGTAGCAGGTATATTGACCTGAGGCGTATAATACGTGTTCGCATTCGCGCTGAACGGATCAGGTTCGCTCGGTGAACCAGAATAAACGAGCAAATCAACTCCTGACTCGTCGTTGATATCCGCCTCAGGAAGTGCCATCCTGGGCGAGATCCTCAGCATATCTTGGAACGCCGTGTCGCTCACAGCTCGCATGCGAGTCTTAAAGGATGTACGACCTTCAGGCGAAGGAATAGGCAACCCCGCCGGAGTAACATTATCAAGTGAATTCCCCCTCACATCACTCGAGGGATACGCAGCCTCCAGTTCCAGTTCCAGCTCCTCCCCAGACTTGGAATCCCCAAACTTATTCGCCATCGAATAAAATACCGTCTGTCCAAAACTGAATGACTGGCTGCGCTCATGCACCGGCGGAGGGGACGTCATCATCTTCCCGTCTTTCCCCTTCTCCTTCCAATGAAAAATTGGGTCGTCCAACACAGCCAGTGCAGAACCAGGAACGGGGTTATCAACCTGATGTTCGTCCACTACCGAAGACTTATCAGTCCCCTCATACTTCTCCTTCTCCTTGCCCTTCCCCTTCAGGTCCCCCTTCGGTGGCGTACTCGTCATCTGCCCACGCCCATCCAAATTATCATCCCTCACCACATAGTTAATATCATTCGCAGAGATATCAAAAGAAGTCGACCCAAACGTCTGAGCATCCACATCAAAGTCCAATCCCGATGGAGGGAAAGAAGGCATTTCAAGTCCAAACTCAAGCTGCGCAGACGTATCAAACAGATTCGAATAATCGTTTGGCGGCGCCACAGACGTAGGGTTCGATAAAGACAGAGAATCGTTTATGTTCTCCTTATTCGTATCGTCCTTCTTCTTCTTCTTGTCATCGTGTTCTTCGAGGGGCGCAAAAAGTCCCGCGAGTTTAGGCCTCGTCTTTGACACCTTTGTCAGGGACGCTGGACTGCCCGACACATTCCCTACAAAATGATCACCAAATGGCTCCTCACCGTCCTTCGGAACTGGAGGTTGGGGCTTATCCACCAAAACATCCGACATCGCCGCCGAGTTATCAGGGGTGATAACCTTGAATTCGTTCTTTGGAAAAAATCGTACACTCTGCCCCGTCCCAGGAGTATTCCTGTCGCGCAGGATAGACCTCACTGAGTTGCTGTACCCTTTATCATGTGCAAGGGATAAAAAGTCGATATCGATGGAATTGTTTTGCTTGTTATTATTGGTACTGTGGAGTCTGAGAGAGCTAGACGAGCCGTCCCCATCTCTAAGAAGGTCAAGAGATGGACGCCGGCGCGTGTCCTTTACGGACCGCGTGGTGTCCATGAAATTTGTGAGTGGCGGAGAGGGGCGGAGCATATCGAAAGACGAGCGCAGCGGTTGTGGTTGAGATTTGGGTTTCTCCCCTATCGAGGAGGTTTGCGAAGCTACGTATCACCAAGTTGAATTAGAAAATCATAAGCAGAAATATACTTCGAGACTCACTGTTAAAATCCAACGAATTATTCGTTTTCCTCGAATATGTTTGTCCATGTACCTGCGTAACAAGAGGTGAAGGCGGTGGGTGTGGATGCACGTCCTCCGTGGCATCTTTATGCAACAAAGGCTTCGACAGCCGCTTGAACATATTCTTCTTACTATGCACCGAAGGCGAAGGACCGTCCACCGAATGTCGGTCCACAAAACCAGAATCGTTGGAATGGTGGAAAACAGATAAATTGGGGTGTTGCTCCAGGACTTTGTTCATTACCTCACCTCCGCCATTATGGTTGTGGTGGGACTCTTCCTTGGAAGAAGTGAGAGGTTTTAAAACGTTTGAAATCTTTGACCACATTTTTTCCCTTTTTTTCGTCGCGTCGTTACTGTCCGCTTCACTGTCGTTATCGCGTCGCTGTTAACGGGCGCAGGGTACGGGAACGCGCCCTTTCGTTGATGTCGAAGTTGATGTTGATGTTGGTTGAAGTGGTCCAAGGTAGATGTGACGAGTGACGGTACGCAAACTTCGGTCAACGAACGCGCCCATACCACGTGATCGTATATTTTCCTGTTCAAGGCAAAGCGCAGGATAACAGGCGCAAACAACGCGTAGCTGTTGACACTGACAGCATTGCGGACACTCTGCATGTTGTTCTTTTCTGGTCCTTGTCCTTGTTCTGTCATAACTGAGTCTGGCATTATTGGGATTCAAGTTACGGATGCTAAGACTGACAGCTTGCTTTACTTGGAATGTGACCTCTCGCAGCGTTGCTCTGGCTCAGCTTTATCCGGACTCGAAACTTGGCAATCCCTGCCACTCTGAATCTCTGAATACCGTATCTAATACTCACTGCTCAGTATCGAAATTGAAATCCGCATGGCAGTTGTAATACTTCTAGTTATAGCGGAAAAATAAAAGTCCCACTGGCACGCAATCTCTTGTCTGAGGCTCTCTCCAATCACGAAAATGGACTTGCGAGGTCAAAAGCCACTAAAGATATTGACTTCAACATTCGGCCCACCAGCCGACTTTATTTCAATGTTCGTCTTAATCAGCCTCAACCTCCTAAACCTCTCATCAAAAGGTCTGCCACCTACCCCGACGACTCCATTCTCATTCCTTTTTCTTCAAGTTTGCGTCCAAACTCGCTATCTGGCATCCGAGTAATCCACAACCACCGTGTGCGGCCTCCACCCAAAAGCAGCCAAAAAGGTTTACGATGCTCATCGACGCCGTCGCCTCGGCCTTCTTCCTACTCGCCTTTACGAACATCGCAAATACATCGCCAACACTCACGACCCGGGCCAAAAACACCGTCGAGATCGAACATCGCACCCTCGACGAACTCTACCAAGCCGCCCTAAAGGAATCACGCACACTCACCGTCGCATGGGGTGGAGACAGTAAGACCCCTCCCAAACGGCGAAATTTCTCTACTAACCCATCTCACTCACAGTCCACGCCTCCCAAACACAAATAGTCTCCTCCTTCCACTCCGAATTCCCCGAAATCCACCTAAACCTCATCTCCGACCTATCCAAATACTGGGACTCCTCCATCGATATCGCCCACTCCACCTCAAACTGCTCTTCCAACGGCGTTGACGTAGCGGTCTTACAAAGCCTCCACGACTTTCCGAGATGGAAAGACGAAGGAAGATTGTTGAACTATAAAGTGAAAGAATGGGAAGACATTTATCCCGAATTCGTCGATGAGGACGGGGCGTATACTGGGTTATACATCTGTACGTTCACCCCTTTCTCTCTTCACCCCAACTAACCAACTCCTATCACAGTCTCGCTAGGCTCCTTAGTCTACACCCCCTTCTTCCTCTCTCTCCTCTCCGAATCCCAACGCAACCTGTCCCTCCTCGACCTTCTCACACCCCCCCTTTCCACTCATCTCTCCCCAAACCTCATATCTCTAACCTATCCAAACGACGACGACGCTGTCCTCTATCTCTGCGCCACCCTCGTCATCCAATACGGTTGGGAAATCATCTACTCCCTTGTTCATCAAAACGTAACATGGGTAAGAGGGACAGCAACAGCCGCTATGCTGATCGCCAACGACTACACTTCCTCCTCATCCGGCTCAAGCACACACCGTCACTCAAAGACAAGAGACTACCTAAAATCCCACCCCCCCCCCATTCTCTCATTCGCAACAGAACCAGGATTCGCCCCAACAGGCTCTCTCCTCACCTCCTCTTCCCAGCAACCCATAAATTACACATCGCCCTACATAACCTGGCCTCAAACCGCCTCTATCTTCCGTACGACCCACAACCCCGAAACAGCCAAACTTTTCATCTCCTATCTCCTCTCCTCCCCCCATCAACTCACCATGAACGCATCAGGCTTCGCAACCCGTCGCTCTTTCGATACAAAAGGCGTCTTCAAGCAAATGCCCCTTATGGACGGTAGAGGTTACCAAAAGTTCATGTTGGACAGGGAACAGGTGGAATGGTGGAGGTTGAGGTTTGAGAAATTTTTGGGATTGCCGATAGGTGGAAACCCGAACGATATTGACTTTTAGGAGACATTCCCCGATCATTCTGTGCTATAGGAGGATTGCTCACGACATTCTATCACAGCATGATCATACCATTAATTTTTGAAGTCCAGCAGGTATCTCGATTTCAATAGCACTGTACAAATCCAATTGAACTTTGTATTTGAAAAGAATGCGTATCTAGATTGAGAGGACATTGTAACACATCAACGTTATTTAACAAAGCATAAAAATCATTTCGGACATACCACGCAATAAACGTCACTAATGTACTTCCAACGAGCCCACCACACGTCTGAGAGCACCAAGCTGCCGTTTCAGGTCTTCCTCAGCAACAGAAGTGAAATGCAGCTTCTTCAATTTATATCCACGCTCCTTCCTCACTCGGAGACACCTCAATATGAATGCCATCTCCTCCTCTAGATACGATTCTATTCGCCCAACGATCCTCACCGCTCTCAGACCCTGGAATGGTAGAGTCATAGTTGCGTTTTTGTGGTCGGGTTGTTGAACTGGTAGTATGTCTCCTGATTCAATCTCGTTGATCAGTGCCGCGAAAAACTCTTGCTCTCCAGCATTAATAATGCGTATTCGGGCTAATAATGGGAGTGTCCCAAAGACCTTCACCCACGACTGAGTTGAAAGTTTAACGCCAAGAGAAAGTGCTTGGAGCGTCCGATGGTCCATCCTATGTACCAATCCACCTAACAGGATGGGGGCGAGGTCAACTAGGCTTTGGGGATGGGTGTGATATGGAAATTCAATTGATAAACAAAAGTTTGCGGGAGTCACATCCTCTCGCAAATCGCATACCCGAAGCTTCGACGAGTTGTATAGCAGCCTTAATCGTGGCAAATTGCCTGCATGGGACATGAAGCAAGTAAAAAGCCGAAGAGATTGTTCTTGTCCGAAGTCGGCCAAAAGGGCAGTGAGCTGCATCTTCCTTCGTGGCCCATAGGAGATCATCTGCAAAATGGAAATGATGTGCTCGATAGGCCAATGGATCTCGATGTTGTAGAGTTTGGGAAGGGTGGCGACTTGGATTCCGAAACCAGTATCATTGTCAATATTAATAAACTCGTCCGAAGCTTGCAGGGACAGTGTTTCAAGGTTGACCATCTGTGGTAACGCTTTGCGCAAGAAATTCGTGGTGCTCTTTGATGCGATGTTTTCTGTAATAGAAAGACAGGAAATATTGTGGATAGATGCAAAATCTTCTTCAACACCGCAATCCATGAGGGACAGCGCCTTCAGGTTGGGTGCATGCAGGATGTGGTTTGTAAGAATCAATGAGGGCTCGTAGTCGCCATACCAGTCGATGGAAATTTTGAGGGATTCGAGAATGGGGAAAAATACGGATCCGGTCTCCGCGCAGTCCGATAACGTACTGACAATAGGGTCACCGTCTTCGACATCGCAAAGACGTATTTCTCGAATACGGGGCCTATTCTCACGGAGGAGAGTCTTGAGGCATTCGTAGAGTTCAGGGCTCCAGACCACATGTGTATCCAGGACAATATTGATGGGAGCTTGTCGGGACCTACGGGCAAACTCGACAGCCCAGGAAACCGAAGCCTCAACATCAATGTCTGTCCACAAAAAGCTGGCCAAAAGAGCTGTCTCCCTCCAAGAACGGCAGACATGGGTAACCTCGGACACCCAGTTTATCTTGAAGTCGGATCCACAACTCTGCCGAAGTATGTCGAAGATGACGAGCATGATGTCCATAGGTACACCAGAGATTGGGGGAGAACTTGGAATGGCATCAAGAGCATGGTGGTGGTTGCCTTCAAACATGCTGTATAATTAAACTCATGGTCCGGGTAGTTGACACTGATACTCGGATTGGGCGAACAAACATGCAACTGGGTTCCGCCATACGCTGCATTTCTGAGGTTTCATTTGAGAACCACATATACTGACACCAGCATAGCCGGAAATTATTACTAGAGAGCTATTGTATGATCACTGGGTTCTTGTATTCACTGCCTGATTATAAATACCCAAGAATGCCCTGCCTTGAACACACCTCCAATGGGCCATCACATAATTTCGATTAAGCAGATTACCAAGAAGTCGTAAGGCAGACGGCAGAAGTATTGAAAAGATGGCAGACTAAGTAGCTCACATCTAATGAGGTGTGAATTCTAATACTAACATATTGACTAAAGTTCGACAACAAGTTCTAGTGTACCGATATTGTTCTTCTGAAACTTGGACGGTTCATTGACAATAGGTGGTCTGTGCGGAGTATAGTATATAAGATCTGACACGCACATCCGAATCGCGAGTTCTGTCCCCAAGTAAGTACTATGACTCAGTGGGCTAACACCATCATCGAGCAGTTCGAAATAGTCGACCTCCACACCACCGAAGAGAGCGACTTCTTCGGGCCATTTAACTCCCTTCTCAGTGACCTATTCCCTGCCTCAGAGCACTATATGGTTTCCCCCCAGACCATGCGTATCGGTGAACTTGATTTCATTTTCCAGTCTATCGTCCGCACCGTATCGTCGCGTTCCTGTCTTCTTCATCCAGATCAAGACTTTCGGTTCTCTTGAGGAGCTTTCCGCTCGTGGAAGTGCTGACGAACAAATGCTTCAGGGTTTCCGTGAGCTCGCTTCTGGCACGGTCGCTCCAACTCTATACGGCCTCAGTGCTTTTGGCTCAATTTTGCGTTTACGCGTACAATTCGGTCACCAGATCCACCCTGCACCCCCGTGACACGATCATAATCGACGATACTGCGCCTGAGGCTCAATGGGCGTACAATTTACTCGAAGAAACAGGCGAAGCGAAGCTGCGAGAGATCGTGAACCACATAAAAACCATGGTAGAGGTAATGGTGAGATGACCTGACAACCCAGGAGGCGGTCAGGAAAAACTTGTAGTGATCTTTGCGCATTCATAAGTGTTCCACCTGAGAGTCGGTCGAACAAACTTTTTCAAAGAGGCTATATCGACAAGTCTAGGCGTAGACGAAGGGAGCGAGTAGAAATGATTGCGTGGAAAAGTTCAATTTACATTTTTTTTAAAAAAAAAAAAGGGTTGAATAAACAATCAACTGTGAAGTTGCTTGCCCCGACATATGTCTTCCGCACTGGCAAAGCGCCAGAATCCTTGCTCTTCACCTCCAAACAACGGTGGCCTAGTCTTCAGCTCTTCCCAAGTAATCGACCGCTCCTGCACATATTCCATCAACTGCAAATCCGCTCCAGCATACGGATCAACATCAGCATGTTCCGCCAGAGGCGAAACATTAGTGCAAGTCGATGGCCGAGAATACGCAGTCAGGCTAGAAAAGGAGCCATTGTTGGCGAGCGACGAGGAGTGAACTTGTAGTGGCAAGCTTGAAATTGCATTCTTGAATATGCACGCGCTGGGTTGGGTGTCCTGCTGCTCCAATTGTTCACAAAATGCTTCGTAGTCATCGGGAACGGATATGACAGTCTTTGAGTCTCGATGTCCAGGCTGGCGTTGGTAGAGCCTCAGGATAGTAGCGATTTGCGGCTCTGCTATGTCTCCTCTGGAAGACTGCAGGCGGGTTACACTTGAGAGATGGGGCTCCGCCTGCACCATCAGAGCAATATGTGATGCCCGGAAATGTAGTAGAGGGCAGGGTCGATGATCCACATTGTCAACAACGAAAATAGAGGGGTCATACGGTGTCGTGTTGTGTACGTGGATACGGAATGGGCCACCTTGAACTGGAATGTATTCAAATTCGTTGATGAGCTTCAAAGGGCAGGATGTCAGCAAATCCGCAAAGGAAAAATGTTTCCCTCACCTGCGGGAACGTCCGACCAGGATCTACACCCCGCTGAGCAAGGCTTTGCTCTCGCATAGCAAAATTATGCTTCTCATACTCCAGCATCAACTCTCTCTGTCGTTTACTAGGGACGAGTACAAATCGCCCCAATTCAAATTGACGATGGTGAGTAGGACACACTATACGGTACACAAATCTGCAAACTGAGACGGCAGAGCATATGAATTATGTGCTACTCACAGCAGATGAGGTTCACGGCATCGTCTTTCCCGAAATTCGACAATGAGGGTGCCACCTTGCGGATCCAATCAACCTACGCGTTCCCTTTATTATTTGTTGCAAATTCCAACCAGTTTCACTTACCTGGCGATGAGCAGCAGAATTCCGGGCAACGATGTGGGCGACATCAACAGGGTCCATCCCACAAAGGACACACAAGCCTCCATCGCGAGAAATAATACAGACTTTCTGAGATTCAGAGATGGCACTTGAGCGGCCCTCAGACACCAGTGGCATCTGAGCAAGAATTAATGCTAATTGTCAAGCCCAAAGTTCACAGTAAGGGCATGCTGAGTAGGCGAGAGGAGAAAGTGATCCAAGTCCTCTTAAGTATTAACGTCACGATGTGACTAGCCTACGCATACAGTAGTTATATCGCACAGAGCAACAGAGAAACGTCCTCAGTAAACATGAACGGCCATGTGCATTTCCAAGGGATTTAGGATTGGATTTGTAAAAGAATGACACAATCAACAGCTAATCCCGGACGTGCAAGACCAGCAGCAGAGGGTGATCGTGTAGAGAATGACTGCAGTCTTTAGAAGGTTTTTTCATCATGGTTTGAGAGCAATCACTTCGAACACAAAGGTAAAGGTATCAAACATAAAGCAAGTTTGTGACCGTTTGTTTGGATCTCGTCTATAACCATCGATGCGTCAGTGTTAGACAGACCCCAACATCAGCTTCCCCGCACTATACGCGCAGTTCGATGCTTTCATCATGGGTCGCAAAACCTACGAGACTCTGCTGGCCTTTGGTGAGCAAAACCCCCTTCGAAACAAGCCGCGCGAGCAGGTCATCGTCGCCAGCAGTAAAATGAAGCAGCACGACAACGAGTATCTCAATATTACAGTGCTGGATGAGAGGGATGTGTTGCCGTATGTCGTAGAGCTAAAGTTCAAGCAGGGCCGGGATATTTGGGCCTATGGGGGTGGGCAATTCTGCTGGAGGGAAAGATGGTGGATATGATAGAAGTGGCTATTATGCCCGTGGTGCTAGGTTGCGGTGTGAAGATGTTGGCAGATGGGAAAGACGGAAGTCATGGGTGGAAGCTCATAAAAACATTAGACGACACGAGGTCACACGACTGATTTTACTTTCACACACTAGAGTATAGCCAGCATCTCGAATTCAATAATATTGTACAATGACGATCGAGTCTGAAAGCACATTTTTGGGGTTCAACAGAAGATGAGAACACACTAGAGTTAAGCCTTCTTATCCACCGCAGCAACGTACAAAATGAGATCAATAACCCTGCGCGAATATCCCCACTCATTGTCATACCACGCAATGAGCTTCACAAAGTTCCCATTCAACTGGATCCCCGCATGCGCATCAAAGATGGAAGAGGCTGTGTGTCCAACAAAATCGGCAGACACAAGCTGGTCCTCTGTGTATTCCACAATTCCCTTGTACTCCCCTTCAGCGGCCGCCTTGACGGTGGCCTTGATGTCATCGTACGTTGTGCTCTTCTCGAGGCGAACAACGAGGTCAACAACGGAGACGTCCAACGTAGGGACGCGATATGCCATACCACTATATGGAGAAAATCACATCAATTGGATGTTCAGATAAGACAAGACTAATGACGTACGTCAATTTGCCATTGAGCGAAGGAATGACCTTGCCCACCGCCTTGGCCGCGCCAGTGGACGAGGGGATGATGTTGTTATTGACACTACGACCACCACGCCAGTCCTTGCCTGAGGGCCCATCGACCGTCTTCTGAGTGGCGGTCGTGGCGTGCACGGTTGACATCAAACCTTCGACGATGCCGTACTTGTCGTGGATGATCTTGGCGAGGGGAGCAAGGCAGTTGGTTGTGCAGGAAGCGTTGGAAATCTGAGAAATACAATTGGGATTGAAATATGTCCGAGAGAGGTAGATACATACGACATTGAGGGATTTGTTGTATTTGTCCAAGTTAACACCGCAGACAAACATCGGCGCATCAGCCGAAGGAGCAGAGATAATAACCTTCTTCGCACCACCCTTCAAGTGTGCAGAAGCCCTAAATTCAATTCAGCATCAAATCAATCAACCACGATGAACATCTCTTACTTGTCTACAGTTGTGAAGACACCCTACATTCAGACCAACGATCAGCACTACAGGCGTATATAATCATGAATGACTCACAGTAGACTCGACGATATACTCTGCGCCCGCGGCAGACCAGGGAATGGCCGCGGGATCTCTCTCAGCATAGACAGTAACGGGTTTACCGTTGATGACCAATTTGCCATCTTTGGCTTCTACAGAGCCCTTGAAGCGTCCATGGACAGAGTCGTATTTGAACATGTAAACCTACACCCCATCACATCAATATTGCATTCAAATTTTCTTTTGGTTTAAACGCACCATGTAGTTAACATCGATGAAGGGGCTAAAAATAATGATAATTACATCAAAAAAAAAAGAGAGAGGCGAAGCGTACTCGTTGATGGCAACAACATCGACTCCCTGTACCTCAAGGGCATTACGAAAGACGATACGGCCGATACGACCTTATCGACATCGTCACGGACAATCACCATTGAGTTATCCGACAAATCTACTCACCAAACCTACAAAACACAAAACACAACAATCGATTGTTAATCGAACGACCCCCAAAGAAGCAGACCGTACCCGTTAATACCGACTTTGACGGACTACAGAGGCAGGCAGAAACCCATCGTCAGCTCAAACACCGTGCAAGGGGGCGCATATACGTACCATTATTCAGCAGTTTTTGTTTTCAAAGATCAGGAGATGGAAGGATGCGAGCGGAGAACGTCGCGAAGGGAGAGAGACAGAGGTGGTTTTGACCACAGCCTGTTGATAAAGTATTTATCAGCCATTAGATCAGCCAATCAGCGAGCCCGATTGCGATCCGGGCCGGGACAAACTTGAAGCGCTTAGAAATGTCGGGCGTTGTCCTACTGCCATATGTCTCGCGATAAGGTCTAGCTGACGATCCTCAAATACAACGTTAATGTATGTTTCATTTCCAGGAACGTCGTGTACATAGGAATTTATTAGGAAGTGTATCGTATGGTAGCAAACGTGCGCAGCGTTGTGCGATGTGTGTCGCTTTGACACCATGATGATCACTCCGGTTTGTTTCGACTTTTCCACATGGACAGCTTATCTGGCGAATATCTTCGGCTTCTCGTTCGGACGAACAACGTTTCAATTCATCGTCGTTTTCTCAGGCATCGGGATCAAGTTGTCTGGATGGACTCGAGATTATTACCATAGAGGATCCAATCGCTATATTCCGCGAATATTGTACAAGTGCAAACGAAACGTTCCATACAAATACACAAAATTGTCAGAGGCAATTTGAGCTCAATCTAATCCATGTTTTGCAACATGACACAACAAATCGCACAGCCTCCTCGAATAACCCCACTCATTATCAAACCAGGCAGGCAACTGGACAGTCTTGTGACAGGTGTCCAACTGGTTAAAGTCCACAATCGCCGATTCCTTACGACCACAGAAGTCGCCCGAGACGAGAGGAGCTTCGTTCCACGACAAGAGGTCCTCGTATTCTGACTTCTGGCTCGCCTCTTTAATGAACTGGATAAGGTCATCACGAGAGACAGGTTCGTCAAAAGTGAGGTTGAGAACGGCATAGGAGACATTGTTAGACAGAACTTGGGTACCATGACCACTGTATGACGTTCAGAGTAAGCAACAAGGTTCCAAAAATTATTGGGAAAAACTCACATTACTCTGCCCTCTAACTCAGGGATAATCTCCTCGAGAGAATAGCTAGCCGCTGTCTTAGTAGGAATGATATTGTTGTAGACGCTCCTCCCGGTCCTCCACTCGTTGTGCAAAGGCGGACCATCAACGGTGCGCTGCTGAGACGTAGCAGCATGGACAACGTTGATCGAGACGCTGTTAATTTTGAATTTCTGCTGGAGTAACTTACAGATGACCGCCGTGCAGTAGGTCGTTTCGGAGGCGCTGGAGATCTGAATATACTCAGCAAAAGAAGAAGACCAAAAAACAGACTCTTAACTCACAATTTTCTCGCGCGGATTGTACTTATCGAGATTAACACCACGGACGTACGTGGGCGCGTCCTCAGAAGGGGCAGTGATGATGACCTTACGCACACCATCACCCAAGTGGTCCTCAGCCCTGCGAACCGCGTTGTCAATCCAAAGCGAGAGGGAGGTCCCAATATAAAAGACAACTCAACTGTTTAGATTCAGTGAAAAATCCAGTTGACTCGATTACTACATTCACGCCAGCGTGACCCCACTTGATATTCTTGGGATCCTTTTCACGATTTAGATGAATCGCTTTGCCGTCGATGTACAACTTGTTATCGCGGAAATCGACTTTGCCCTTGTATTTGCCGAAGACAGAGTCATATTGAAATATATAGCCCTGGAGTGGATGGAATGAGAAGGGAGGGAGTGCGAGTAAAAAATAATACCATGAAGTCAAGGTCCATGAATGCACTGCAGAAGAAGATTCAGGATGCCAATTTTTTGACGCTTTAGATTGCAACTCACTCGTTGATACAAACGACCTGGATGTCCTTCACTTCAAGGATATTACGCAGGAAGGTGCGGCCAATGCGACCTACAAGTCGGCAAAATCTCAGTCAAGTAAAGGGCAGCCAAAATAATAGACTTACCAAATCTAAAAAAGAGAGTTTCGAACGTGATAAACGTCCAGGAGAAAGTGGGATGGGAACAAACCCGTTAATGCCAACTTTAATCTTCGAACACAACCATCAGCGTTTCGTAATTCCCCAGAAAGAATCAAACTCACAGTCATTTTTGCAAGTTCGAGGATGTGGCGACGAGGAGCAATACCGTCCAGTTTCTTCGCCCCTCTAAGATGTTTTATCACAACAGAACCACAACCCTGTCTCACATTTCCATAACTCGACCTTCGCATCGAACGCATTTCCGAACACTATGATGAAGAAAGTAAAACATATGAAAGACATTCTAAAATACCGATTAAATGGATAGCTTTTAGCATAGATAAAGTCTCTAGGAAAACAATCCCTACCTTTTGGTTCCGGTGCTGCGGTGCGGCTAGTTCTTGGAACCAAATCGAGCTGCTGACACCGGATCTCAGCTCGTAGAGAGCACTACCTCATGATCTACACCCCAAGACAAGAGACCAAAGTCGTATACGAATGGAAACAGCTTGATCGCTCGTCCATCTCAGCATTCAGATCTGAACCCTGTTTGTCCATAATGTGTATTCGGACTGGAAGAAAAAGAAAACCCTGGAATAAATTATGTAAGTCAGTCAACTTTTTTTAGAATAACTATACATACGCAGTGCGGCGACAGTACATTGTGCCACTTACTAGAAAGTGCATTTCCCAGCGCGGTCATGGCCAAATGTGACCATAAGGAGTGTCGTTCCCCAGACTGCCAAGAATCTAAGCTGCAAGCTTCGCGTCTCTAAACACAAGACACCACATAGATTTAGAATGTCTTGAGCGGATTTTTTGCTGACGACAGGCAAACGACAGGTCGGAAAGTAGTGTGATAGTACGATCGAGTCTTTGTTTGTTCGTGTTACATTTATTCTTAACCTCCTACATTCCTCAGATAGCCGAACTACCGTTATCGTATCAGTTGGTAAGTGATCAAACGTTCAAGCCCCTTTCCTTCACCGCTACAGAGAAATCTATCTGTTGAATTTACAAAACAGGATGACAAGGAAAAAAAGTCTAATGAATCACTTGGGAGGATGTGCGGTACGTCCTCGCCTCCAAATCATACCTCAGGTCCTAGACCTGAGCTTTGCAACCTTGATTGGACGTTTGACGTCGTTGGCAGCACCACCTTCGTCTCCTTCGTCCTCTGATCTACGGCGTTTTCGCGTCCGACTTGTACTTGCAGACGAGGCCTTCTGGGCAGTAGGCCTTGTCTCCTCATTCTCATCTTTCTTCACGATCTTGGCACCCAACTTCTTTCTAAGCTCTTCTTCGCCAATATCTGAACCAAAATTATGATACGGCGCCATCGTTCCAAAGCACTCCGAAACGCGCGTAAAGTGGTTTACAGTTTTCGGACTGACCATCTCAAAGTGTGTGCCACAGTCAACGAGCACGAATGAGTACTCTCTCCTGAGGCTATGAGGGCCAGGAACCTCAGGAGACCCAGAATTCGGCCAATGAGGCTGCTTGGAGAGCTCGTCTGGGGGTATTGGCTCGTATTTGTCGAAGGATTTCTTGGGTCCTTCTCTTTCCAAGAGCCGTCGACTAGGAACGATGGGCTTATCGGTTGGGACGGTGTATTTGTACCTTGAAGTCAGGCGAGCAGATCGGCGAGGTTGGGTGGTCTCCCAGCGGCATTCACAATTGACTGTTTGATGATAGACAGTCACATAAGGGATGGAGCCGCGACGTGGAATCATCATATACTCACCCGATGGTTCACGACTGTCAGTATCGGTACTAATACCAGTTTGCTCTTCAGTAGGTTTCGAAGATTTGGAGCTAGCTTTTTCTTTGCTGTTGGTGATACATGTGAGGGTGGCACAAAATATCATAAATGAAAGGTACTCACCGAACAACTTGCATGTTGATGAGTTGAGTACTTTGAATTGCGCAGCTTTTGTCAAGCTCAAATTGTAGTGGCCTTCGAGTGGGGGGAAAGTTGAAATGTTTGAGCCACTGGCACACTGCGACAATATATATAGTACTCATGGTCAATGCATTCTCTTTTTGTCCAGAACAAGAATGGCGGGGCTCGGCCATGCATTGTCGTCTTCTGTGGCACCTCAATTGATCAAAAATTGCCTTATTTGGACCAATGGAAAAAATGGAATGGCAGCATTGGTGTATATGCAAATGCGCATTCTTTTCGGCAGCCAGGAGGAGATAGGCAGAGGTTCCCGTCGTCGAACATGACCTGTTGGAACCACCAACCACCCCACGAATGCAGAATGCGACAACGGACCTTGTCGCAGTCGGGAGATCATCGATCTTTAGAGCAGTCTCGTGCATCGACTCCCCCAGGCCACCGAACTCAAAATTACATATTCTACCTTTTACGGGACAGCTGTGGTATAATCAAAGCGCTAAACAAGATCCGAGTCATAATGCCGTTGTACCTGGCTTCTGTCTGAACAGATTGGCGCGACATCGCCGAACTCTTTGTTCCTACAATTCACATACGACAAGTCTCCCGGACATCGATTTTGTTTGCGATGCTTTTGATCACCCCCCACCTTGATGTAAACGACTCGAGAGATCTGTGGACCCTTGCTCATCCTATCCCTTGACTGGGATCAGTCCTTGGAAATAATTTGGTGCTTTGCAATTGTCTGGAGTAACTGACGAAAATCTATTAAGCGGAGGACATTCTCGAGAAACTGGTCAGGTGGCTACATAATATATAATACGCTTCGTACAACTTGCGCTCCATTAAGTAGGTTGATAGATATCCCTCCCCATTGTCGGGTACATACGCGCCATGACTGTGCATCGAATAAGCAACTGGTATCTGAGGGCAGAAATGAGATAGTTGTACATCCCACAATGTCGGCAATGCAGCCTTCCGTCCAGCACCATCATATAGGTGTCAAGTCGCAATGGCAGAGCGGGGAGATCCCGGAAGTCCTGCGACAACCAATACATTTATTTTGTGGTCGATTCGAATTCGAATTCTTCAAGTCCCAAACGTTCAAATCCCCGGCCCTTTCCTTAACATGCAACCCCATACCCTCACACCACCTCACTTTTCTCACCAACCATTCTCTCCCCTACAAAACCAGGGCTGACAATGCACCCACTCGAACTCCCCGTCCTCAAATGTCCCTTTTTCGACAAACGCAGAGGGGACAGAGGAAAAGTGTTGGGAGGAAGAGTCTGACTATGACTTCTGCTTCTGATCGACGCCGTAAAACTGTGATTTGCCATCTGATTGCCAATGCTTCCGCGATCATCAAAGCGCACGTTATCGAGTTCTTCACCGTCAAGTACATCCTGCTTGTCAGAGTAACGCGTCCAATAGGAAGTTAAAGAACGCCAACTCCAGAAAGATCTTTTTCTGAAGGTGCCGGAGAGAGACTTTCCCAAAATCCACATTGTCGAGGTTCTTTCCCTCTCTCTCAGCATCAAATTCCTAACACTCGCAAAATTGTACACGGAACAGACCAAAGACACGAGCGAGACGAACAAGGACATCCAATCGTACAACGAGAGGATGAGACGGGAGTCCTGAAGCGAGAGACTAGGCTTCCCGACCAGTGCAATTGGACTGGGGGTGTAGCTTTGACCAAGGTCGATAAACAAATGAGTAGAGAGGGTGGATATTGACAGCGCCGAAATATCGAGTACGTGGATTTGATTTAGACGGACAAAAGAGCTGGCTAAGTTGAGGAGGGCAGCGAAGAGCGAGAAGTAGATGAAAGCGGGAGGAAACGAAGGGCCTGTGTATATTTTGCGTGTAGAGAGATGCTGCGAGGGTGGTGGAGAGGTTGAACGGGAAGAGGGACGAGTAGGGGAGAGAAACGCGACGGACTTTGAACGTGGACGGGCCCTATGACATTGGGAAGAAGGCAGAGGTGAACCGAGGGAGAGGTGTGTTTGGAGGAGGTCAAGGGAGGTTAGGTTGTAGACCAGAACAGAGGCGAGGAAGTTCATGCATGCTAGTAAACCTTTTTTTTCTGGAATATTAGTGGGGTGGAAGTCGCTCGGTATTTTTGGGAGCTTACCCCAGCTGCGAAGAGAAGGAGTTAGGATTAGGATATACGACATATGTGCACTTTAGGGACATACAAAAACAGTTCTGAGAATAAAGAAGACATTGAGGAACACAGTATGTTGAACAGGAAGAGAACATCTTCCGAGAATGGTGACAGCTACAATCTTATGTCAGCGTAAAATGTACAATTGCACTGCGAGCAGTGTAAGTGCATGCCTATAAATAGAGAAATTTGGAAAAAGCCGTTGTGGAAATACTATGATCATGAGGAGGGGATTGAAGGAAGCTGCTAGCCTAAGGGCGGTCATATTGAACAGGATCATGCACGCCCAATGCATGAACAACACACCTAGCATTTCTTGTTAAATTACTCTTACCAACAGTTGCTCGGGCCTCCATACCCCTCCGTCTCGATTTCCACTTGGCAGGAGGAGGCCGTTCACCCCATCCGCCACCACGTGTTAGCATTCGTCTCTTTTCTTTTTCATCATCGCGTCACCTCTCTTATTTGCACATCACGTTCCTTGTTTGTTCGTGTATAGATCCCATAG
>Ga0307517_10000767_pt1 | contig 55167 bp, 55 predicted proteins | sample 23_EM_MG_FD_194515 | JGI IMG/M metagenome (GOLD analysis project Ga0307517, IMG submission 194515) | Populus trichocarpa ectomycorrhiza microbial communities from riparian zone in the Pacific Northwest, United States - 23_EM | ecosystem: Host-associated > Plants > Roots > Unclassified | place... | reverse complement strand
GCCGCGCCCCCCCGCTCTGAATAAGCAATGAAGTACCGTAGCACTCACTTTTTCTCTCAGAGAGTAGGATGTCAGGTATAGATTTTTCTTTTTTCCTTCCTTCTTTTCTCGCTTTCTTCTTTCTCCTTCCCTTCATTTCCACCACAAAGCTTTTACTCAGCCGTTTCCCCCTCCTTTTTCGACCATGTGCGGGACGGCGGGCGTAATCGGACCATCAGATTGTACACTTAGGTTAATGCAATATAGATCGAGAATCTCTGCTACGAATTTCAGTAAGGGCGGACCAGTGGTCTCTCGCGTGACGATACAGTGTATTTCAGGTAGACTAACCGTGTTCCCGGTGGGTGGCCACTCTAGCAAGCTACAACTGTGAAGCGTATTAGCACTATACTAGGTACTATAATCCTTAATATCGTAGCATACAGGTCACTAACAAAAGGAACACTATGAACAAGGAACATTGGGGGAAAGAATTGGGGAAACTGGAAAAGTAAAAGGGTGATGGAAAGAAGCAGAAAAGGGGGCGACCAGAATATGCCGAGACGTCCGGAATTCCTTCTTTTGATTAAGGGGGAATCACCCGAAAAAAAACAATTCCCCAGCCCTCCTATAAGACAATTAAGAAGGAAAACACAACAGACCTTACTAGGAGGAGTGACTCCAACGTCCTAGCGTGAGGTTCAATTATTCTAGTTCTTACGGCATTTACCAAGACTAAACTTATTTGAGAAACAAAAAGACAAGCAAGCATTGAAAGTCACCAGAGAACAACACACACATACGCGTATGCGCGGACAAAACATATAAACCCCCGGATGTTAGACAGGTATCGTGAGAAGACAGTGAATGGGGTTCTATTTCGGTTGAACCGCCCCCCCGCCTTCCACGAGAATTTGTTCGTCAATCCTCTCATCCTTGTCAGGCCCTCTTTCGACTCTCTTCCAGGTAGTAATTCTGCCTAATGGCGCATTAATCTCGAATAAACGGACTCGTCTCTGATACCCGTTGTAACCGCCATAACCTCCGAATCCACTTCCCCCAGCATAGCACATCCACAAACTCTCTTTTCCGTCGTCAAGCAGACAGTACTCATTGGCATGGTCGTGGCCCGCACTGACAACACTAACTCCAGCAGCTACTAATTCATTTTTAAAGCCGGAATTATAGTTCGGGGCGGTTGGGGCCTCACGGGCGGTTGGGGGCTTAGTGGGCGCATGTTTGTAACCACCGACTATGGGGCGGTCAGCAAGACGATACTCCGGGAGGGGAATGTGAATAAAGGCCATGTCGAGATGGATGTAGTTGTAAGGGTTGTGGTTGTGCTTGTCTTTCAGAGTCGATGCAAGTCTTTTGAACCAGCTGATTTGGGAGGGCTTAACCCAATCATAACCCTTATACTTCTTTTCGTCGGGTGAGTAGGCGTGAGTGTCCACGAAGTAGATAGTGAGAGCAGAATGGCCACCCCTAGGTTCGTTAGGTTGGATCTAGGATGACAAAGGAGGGTGTATACTTGGGTGCTAAAACTTCAACGTGATAGTTTCCTACCCCGCCCTCGCTTCCTTCCCGTCCTTTCCTATCCAGAACTCGCCCACCAATTGCAGGGCCAACCTCACTGACAGAGTATGGCAAGCTCGCGGTAAGTTTCATGATATCCTCCCTACTAAGGTTTCCTTCATCGTCGTGATTGCCCAAGATGGCGGCATAGGGAATCTTCCGTTTCACAAAAAGCTCAGCGAACTTGAGAATTGCAGTTTGTGCATCCGGCGCAGTGTCTCCATTGACCTGGTCACCGGAAAGCACGGTAAAGTCTGGCTTCTCTTCGTCTAGAATTCTGCCTACAAATTCAAGTGTTCGGGGATCTGCTTCACACCCATCAGCTGTTTCTGCTGGTTCCGGTTGCCGACAAGCTCCAACACCAGTAGAAAGATGCAGGTCTATTCCAGTTAGCATACGATACCTCTTAGGGATTTGTTGAGCCGCACCTGAGATCTGGATGATCTTAAACTTGTGATCACTCCTAAATTTCAATACCGGTTTCTTGGGGTCGGCTGGGGGAGCACCCCTCCGAACCGTAATTCTAGGCGACTCTCCAACTGTCAAGCTTCCTTCTCGCAGCACCCATCCAGGCCTAACCTCTGCAGCATCCGGTCCAAACAAAACATCAACGCCCGTCACAGCATCATCAATCACCTTATGACTCCTCTTAATCCAAATACCACCCGGTCGAGACTCCCACCTAGCATCGCCGCCACCCTCGCTCGCCGCCGGCTCTGATCTCCTAACCCTGATATCGACAATGACTTTCTCTCCATTTAATTCTTCCTCTTTCGTCCGTTTGAATTGTATGTATCCCCGGGTCAACCACGCCTTGCCTAAAAATAAGTCTTTCTCGATACGGACCCATCCTTCTTTTGCTGCACATCTAAACAAACCAACGCGAGGGCATGATTCATATGTGATGTCTGTTATCACCTGTCCGGCGTGGTGTTCCGGTAGTAAATTGTGGATCTGTGTAGGAAGAAGCGAGTAGCGGATGTCAAGAAAGAGCAGCACTGTCACGAGGGTTACAGAGAGAAGGATTAGCTGGATGATCGTTCGAACGATCCGACGAGCCATGCTTGTAATAATATAAGTTAAGGAGAGGAAAGGAGCGAGAGGAATGAAAGAGCGTGGGGATTTGACAGGCCCTCCAGCAGGTTATGACGGGCATGAAATCGAGATCGTGGCGTGGGATGGATGGAGGTTGAGGTCAGAAGATGTTCGCTTAACTGTGTCACGTGATATATTGGCAGTGCCGTGTTGCTTCTCTCTGGCAGAAGACCGCTCGGGGAAGAACCCTTGTTTCTACCTGGATCATAGAATGCAGCTGATAAGTAACCGCAGAAGGGGGCAGATAATGCTCCCCCCCACCGGGATAATATCCAAAACCACAGGGTTGGTGGGTCCAAGGAGCAACAAAGCAAAACTCTGTTTTATTAGGGCCTGTTTGGCAAAGTAGGAGAAGTGGCAACCGTTCCGTTATGAAATGGTTTGCTCTAATTAATGGTCAACCATTTGTGAAAATTTTTCACGCCTGATATTTCTACTTGTGTTTTGAAATGGAAAGGTTGATACCTGTTGTGCCAAACGGCCATTCGGGTTATTTACTTTTTTGGAATGGCAGCAAATGGTCATTCATTTGTATGGGTCAAAGGAAAGGAACCATTGCATCCAAACGGGTCCTTAATGTACGGTAATCTAGAGCCTTTAGGAGGGCACCTTGTCCATACTATCTAGCTAGGGCTTGCCGGTGTCCGCGAACAACTTTTTATTTATTAGCAAGCTCTCACTTACATCTTCGCCATGAGAATCAAAGTTTCCTAGGTGTCTTGCGGGGGGGAGTGATGTCAAAGTACTGGATACCGATCATATCCCTGTAGGCTTCGAGCCCATCCATACTCTCCTCTATGGCAGTCACATCATCCGAATATGCACCGGTATCACTTCCCCAACTTCGCGTACAACAGCATCTAAAAAGAGCAATGAATAACGAAGTAATACCTCATAATATTATAACATCTGCACCGGATATCCGTAAACAGGATGGTAGAGCCTTAAGTCATCTCCTTCCTACTCATGACTTTCATTTCCAAGCAGTTTACCCTAGCATCTATATCTCTGATAGCACCTAAGGCGTCCTCCCCCGCCTCCTTCTGTAGTTGAAGTGTAGTTTCGAATTGGGTGCGAACAAATTCTGGTAGAGGAGCCCTCCCCGGAGGAGACTTACCCCTTGGCTTGTAATTGTATACAACGATATCCTCCATGCATCGGGCCGCAGGGCGTTGATGTTTCTCCGAGAGTACTTGTCGATTGTTAGCTTACCTACACTAGCTCTAGACCAGACGTAGGGGCGCACTAATCACTCCTAGAGTAAACGAGCTGTCGCCGATCTCAGAAAGTTTGTGATAAACCGTTACTTTGTCTGGCCACTCTACAGGCTATGACACCATTAGTTCCTAACCGACCTAGACCAGGAAGGCAAACCTGCAAATTTGTAGTCGACCTGAATACTCTTCAAAATCAAACCAGCTCCCCTGGAAGTCCAGAGCTCCGCCCATAAGTTCCGATTTTCGGGATCGACGTGCTTAGCAAAGTTCAACACCCAGTTTACTCTTGCAGCCTCTGCCCATCGGGTATATGTAATGTTATTCACATGGCCTGCCTATGGTTAGTTCCTAGTTCCGGAAAGTGCTGGATGTATAAGTAGTATTACCCTAGTCCCATCAGCATAAATATATATCCTGGAAGAATCCAGATTACCATTGGATCCTAGAAACAGAGTCAGCAAATTGATCTCGGATTTTATAATGGGTGATATGAAGCATCATATACCATGTCGCCCCATACCACGTTGTGCCGGAACAACCCCCGGCGTTTCTCTCCCGTCAGGAACCCTTCCGACCCCGCGATATACTCCCTCCAGTTCTTCGTTAGTAAAGTCAAGACCTCACTAGCTTCACGAGATTCCTCGGGAGTGGTTCCATGGAAGAAGAGTCTACCAATGCGGTCCTTCGTGTCTGAAAGCCAACGGGGGTTTTCAGATGCCACGATGGGTGATTGGGTACAGCAGCAGGGTGTAGTTGCAAATTTTCGAATTGCCGCTGGGCTCGAAACTAGTCGGAACAGGGACAACGAGCTCGAAAGAGCTTGTTTGATCGACATGCTGGCGGGCTGTGGATTGATAATCGTAGGTGATTACCCGTACCGGTAGGGGAGAAGTCTCTGGCAAGCCCCGCCCACTTACTGTAACTCAATGCTCCAGACACTCCCAGGGAGGGATTCTCAAGGCTTATGTATACGGTAGTAAGATCCTTCTAAGCCTGACCCCACAGCCTAGCACCGATAGGCGAATTTGCACCGCTGTGCCGCAGAACCTCAAATACTGGTGCTGGTGCAGTGATTGAACTGTGTGATAGGTAGTCTAAAATTTCCTTCTCTGCTCGGGTAGAAAAGGGGCGGAAAACATTGCCGAAAATGAGTTGCTCAGCCCCTGGGAGACAAAAAACAAAACAAAACACCGACCTTACCAGAGGAGGCAACTCGAACGACGTGGCACATGGTTCAATCATTTGAGATTCACGGTGCAACAAACTTCGTCCCAAACTGTGGTTCCATATTCCTCGGCCTTCAAGCCGTGAATCCTGAGCTTTCTCCCTGTCTATCGTGCCAGAACCCAATCTCACACTTACTCGAGTAGCCCCTCAACCATTGCCTGGTCGTCTCGCACATGGCCCTAAACACCAGCCTCACAATGTCCCTCCGCTATGAAGTCAAGAGAATTTATAAAGATCTGGTCTGCATCTTCTCTTGAAGCAATGTTTAAACAAGATCCCTGGAGTTGCACTAACAGAATCATATATTAGCTCTACCTAGGACGGGGATATCCGCTTGGTTACGATTACTTTCGACCCCGCTGTCATCGGGCGTTCATGAGCCAAACAAATGAGACGGACCCGGAAAAAATTAGGAAAGGAATTCAGCAAGCCGAATATGTCAAAAAAGAGATTGAAGCCCTGTCAGCCTTCCGATAGCTTTAGGTCGACAAGGTTCACTAATGATGCTATAGATATCACATCAAAAAATATAGAGCTTTGAACCAAAGTTACGGGTGAAAGTTGATTCCAGTACTCCGGATCTGAGTTCGGGTAGGTGTGTCGGAGATTTTTGAGGCGCGATAGCATGAGAAAATTAAGTGTTGGCCTATTGGTTACAAGTAGACATAAACAGCGCGGCCCATATGGGGGAGACACTGTCAGCAAGAAATCGAAGTGAATCTAATGTTTCCCTGTGCAGGCTGCTGCGGCGGAATTCTAGATACAGGGCGGTACTGTACTCGAGTACTGTACTAATCACAGAAAACACTAGTGATTCTCTGGATGGCGATGTTTTACCTCCCGGTGAGGTGTGATGCCGGTACTAGGCATTGAGGCAGCCGTGCTCTAGGTATTATAATATTATCCAACGAAGTGAAAATATTTTCCTCTCTCCCTCGAACAATGGAAGATGGGCACGCCCAGTCGCGAAATGTATAATTCAAATCGCGCAACATCTGGTTGAGGGGTTTCCCTAAAGGGGCTTAGCTGGATCCCTGAATTTGCAGATGCCGTTTATATTGCGATAGAAGTCAACATAAACCTTTACCGGGTGCGTGAGATTCAGGGATAATGGCCCAATTGAGACCTCTACCGTTATTGTTAGGAAGGGGGATTATATTTAGTCATAGATCGTGATCCTGTAAGTCCCAACCATAGAATCATCGAGTGCCTCCAATTTGAGAAGATTGTTTAGAAAATAGACCGAGCCGTGGAATGTTTGCAGGACCCGTCAGCCTGGCACAGTTGGAACCTAAGTTACTGTATGTACCTACCCGTTGCTTCAACGCCCTCGCCCCGATCGCCCTCCTCGACAATTTCGCCCGTCGGGGAGATATACCTTCGCATCGCGGTCTGTCTACAAGCATGATATTATCTCAGTTTTGGGAGCTTACGCCCTTTTTGGCAAACCACAATATAAAAAAATACTGTATTCCTGAAAACACCATATTTCCTAATACAGAAGACTAGCCGCGGAGCAAGGAGAATATGTGGCTCTGAGAAAGAAACCGAGCGTTTTGGAGGTAGATTATAGATATACACCCGAGCACCGTCATTCCCCGTTCCATTGATATTACAAGAGAGTGCTGTCATTGGATACTGATGCTCGTTTATTTTTCTAATGATAAAGTATCAAGCGCCCGAAATGTCTATTTTCCAAAGAAGAAGCAGTCAAAAGACCAAGAAGAAAAGTATTATCGGCCAGTTCCTATGGTCTAATGGCTTAGGAGCTGGTCGTCTAATTTGAAACAGGGGCCATCATGAGTTCGAATCCGGGGGGGAGTGGATTAGTCGATTAGTCGAGCATTAAACAATGCTCGGCGAACCACTTTTTGGCTGGGGGGGTAGGTATAGGGTTGGTAATGCCCTGAGGTCAATTCCTGCCAAATGTAGTGGTGGGACTCCTGGCTAGTGTTGTCCCAAGTCACTCAGCGCCATGGCAACTCTTAACACAGTTTTCATGACTTAGGAAAGGGGAACCTCAAAGAGAATATTTAAATCACAAACAGATAACAGATCCTGCATGAAGAAGGAAGCAATCAGACCCCTAACCATTGCAGAGTAGCAAAAATGGTGATGTTGCGAAGTATTAGATGTCTTGTCCCACAATATTATGCAACATTACCATTTTCGCTACTCTGCGATGGTCAGGGGTCTGATTGCTTCCTTCTTCATACAGAATATGCAGAGCAAGATCTGTTATCTGTCTCTGATTTAAATATTCTCCTTGAGGTTTCCCTTTCTTCTGTATTAGGAAATATGGTGTTTTCGGAAATACAAAATATTTTATATTGTGGTTTGCCAAACGGGGCCTATTTTATTTTATTTTTAAAGAAAACCCCCCCGTATCATAGATGTCTTAACTATTCCCGATACCTATCGGCATTCTAGGGTACTATTTTTCTATTGGTCGCGAGGGCTTTACTTTGGTTAGCTAGATATAGACCCCATGTGGATTTTTGAAAACGGGCTAGGGGTTGGGAAGGAAAAGTAGTTGGTATGATACTACTGTTTGAGCATGAATTTGTTGAGCATATGAGTGAAGTTTAAACGTTCCATTAAGCTCCTAAGAATGTAAGGAGGCCCCAATTTTTAAACTGGCCTCAAGTATCCCATATAGCGTAGACATGAGGGGTGCATGAGCACTATACCCCAAGAGTTCACATTCTGGGTGATACATATAGGGCAGGATAGATTCGCATATTATGATTTCTGTCGGAATACCTGAGTCGAGCATTTAACTCGCCATACAAACAATTAAATAGACTCGTTGAAATCACAAGTCTGATTTTTTTGCAAATCAAGGAATATTCTATGCTGATTGGTCAGATTTGGGGCTATCATAGTTTGGACGGCATTTGTGGGACACCGCGACGGTGAAGGCATGCATGCTAACCCCAACGAACTTGCACTTTGCTTAGGCCAACAACAATAACATTGTCAACCTCGACGCCTTTAGCCTCTCACTTTTCCATCTCCATCCAAACCCCATCCACCAAGAAAAGAGACTCGGCCATTCACGATCACCTTCTTCTATATCCCACTAATAATCTATCATCAATAGGCCCATTCGCCGATATTCTGCATCTTCACCGGACTTCTCACAAAACCTCACCCCCTTTCACTCTGCTGCCCTCGTGAGATCCACATTCGTTAATCCTCTCCTCCTCGAATCTTGAAGTTATCCTTGACTATAACGGAGGTGCGTTCAGATCTGCTGATAAACGGCTGTTTGTTTTTTTGTTTGTTTTGGTTGGCAGTCGCGAAGTCTTGATGCTTACGAGTCTTCCCCTCCTTTGGTGACAGGTCGTCAAGTTCACCCCTCTCACCCCACCTCGAAGACACATGTAAGAGCAATAAAACCAGAGCCTGTTCTTGAAGCCCTATTAATTTCGATCGCTCGTTAGTCTTTACTTGCCTTTTCGGTCTTTTCGGTTCTAAAGTTCCCAAAACTCTAGCGGCGCTGGTAGGCCTACCTTTAGGAGCGCAGGCATTGCGTCTCTAATGTTAAAACGACGGACACGATTACCAGCGTTACCAAAACAGACTTGAGTTGCAAAACACTTCACCCGATTCATCACCGATAGCCTCGTACGCATACTATACGCCGACCGCTTTCGGCAGTCGATTTCTACTCGAATGGCAGAGGGCTATGGACAGTATCCAACGGGACAGCACCCATATAATCTCAATAATCGATTCCGAAGGGGCTCCCCACCTCAAACTCCATCCCCCTCTCGTTCACCAGCACCGCAATCGCCTGGCAGCTACCTCTACCATTCAGGCCAGCAACACCATACAATGCTTAATTCCCAAGTCCACCGAGGGTACATGCCTCAACAGCCGCAAAATGTTAAATTCTTTCAACAGCTAGCGCAGCCTCAAGGCCACCAAGTTGACCAGACCATGAATCATGTGCAAGGTAATGCCGGAAACAATACTGTTGGAGGGCATTCCCATTCTTACTCTTCCGGCGGGTTGGGGAATCCTTCTTATGTTTCGCCCCAGAACGGTGTAACAGCAACACTGCAGAGCGCCTCTCCATATTGGCAGGAACAACAAACCCTTATCGCTACATCTCGTAATTCCAGCTCCCCCCATCACCACGCTCGGCAGGCTGCGCAATCAAACAAAAACTCGTCCCAAGTTCAGGTCACTGGGGGCATTAATCCGAGCGCATTCCAACCTCCCAGTGCTCAACACCGCAAGGATGGTCCCCCCGTGGAGGAGAAGGAAGTACGGAAGAATGATACAGGCGAGTTAGAGAGGCAAGATTGGAGGTCCTTAGATCTAGGCGGTCAAGGGCTTCGGGCCTTGTCTAAATCATTATTTCAGTACACTTTTCTAGACAAGCTCTACATAAACCATAATAGGCTTACCGTGCTCCCCCCAGCTATAAGTCGATTAAAGCTCTTACAGCTACTCGATGCCTCGGGCAACCAGCTTACTGAAGTACCACCCGAGTTGGGCATGTTGACAAATTTGAAAAACCTTTACTTGTTTGACAATCAGCTTACTACTATCCCAAATGAGCTTGGATCTCTATACCATTTAGAGGTTCTCGGAGTAGAGGGGAATCCCCTCCAGCCCGACTTGAAAGAGGTCATGATCAAGGACGGTTCGAGAGGAGTTATCCTGAACCTGAGGGAATCAATGCAAGGTGAGTTCTAGATTTAGGTTTTATGACAGGGTCTTCTAACCCTTCCTAGTTCCGCCACCTCTTTCCGAGAGAGACTGGATAATACTCGATGATTCTTCCAGGAGTGGTGCCAAATCCGAAGCAGATAAATTCCAGGTTCTGTGTTACAACATTCTTTGTGACAAATATGCGACTCAAAATATGTACGGGTATTCGCCTTCTTGGGCACTTTCATGGGATAACCGCAAGGGCTTGATTCGTAGTCAGTTGATTGAATCGAAAGCGGATATTATCTGCTTACAGGAAGTTGACATGGAAAATTTCAATGAGTATTTTATGCCTGAGCTCGCTAGGGAAGAATATAAGGGTGCTTTTTATCCGAAGAGTCGGGCAAAAACTATGAACGAAACGGAAAAGAAGTCTGTAGATGGATGTGCAACGTTTTTCAAATCTGCTAAGTTAGTACATCGACGATTCCCCACTTTCGCCGAAAGTATGAGATCGAGTACAGGGTTCTAACAGGCCAATACAGGTTCTCTCTACTCGAGAAGCAGATTGTTGATTTCAGCTCTGCCGCTTTGAACCGTGAGGACATGAAAAAGACTGCAGATATCTACAACCGTGTCATGCCAAAGGACAATATTGCCGTTATAACTTTCCTGGAGAATAAAATGACAGGCTCACGGCTCATTGTTGCCAACGTTCATATCTACTGGGACCCCCAATACCGAGATGTTAAGCTTGTTCAAGTAGGAATTCTGATGGAAGATATCACTAAATATGCGGATCAATGGGCAAAGAGCTTTCCGAACAGGGCGCGATCGCCAGGCGATACAAGCCCTCTACAGCCAGCTGTCAACTATTCAAGTGGTTCCCAAATCCCCCTGATCATTTGTGGAGACTTCAATTCAATTGCAGATAGCGGGGTGTACGAACTATTATCCCGTGGTTCAGTCGCGAACGATCACGAGGACCTGCTCGGGAGGACCTACGGTAACTTTACGAGAGATGGAATGTCGCATCCATTTCCTCTTAAAAGCAGTTATTCAAATATAGGAGAGCTCGATTTTACCAACTACACTCCCGGGTTCACAGGTGTTATCGACTACATTTGGTACACGACAAGCAATCTCAATGTTACAGGATTAATGGGCAACGTTGATAAAGAATATCTTGCGCGGGTGCCTGGATTTCCTAATATGCACTTCCCCAGCGAGTAAGTTTCCGTCGTGCATAACCTGCTGAAAACCTCCCAATTCTAACCCACTTGATAGCCATATTCTGCTGCAAACCGAATTTCAAGTTAAACCCCGGAAGGAGCCAATTTCCAAACCACCACCCCCAGATTTCGGCAACAGCCTACCACGAAAGTCATGAGTCGAAGTAACGGCGGGCATTGCGACGAAGTAATGAGAAGCGAAATAGGGGAATTATCTTTACAGACGTTAACTATAACATCGTCGATCCGGGAGTTTTTTTCCTTTTCTTATCCCTGGTTTTTTTTTTTCCTCACCCTTTCTGTCCTTTCAGTTTTTGTAAACCTCTTTGTTGTATGAGGAGCGAAATGCGCTTTCCTGGTTTCCTCTTTTATTCAGTTGGGCCTGTCGAGGCTGGATGGGTTTCGTGTTTTCTTGCTCAATTAGTGGTTCTCTTATGTTATTACTTCGATACTTTATACTCTTTGTTGTGATCACTCGTTCATTAGGTTTTGTCCAATTCTCGGCGTGTCATTTTTAACAGTTTTCTTTTCTTTTCGCTCTTCATTGTAACCAGAAAAACCCCTTCTAGCAAGGGGCCCTTTCTTTCTCAGCCATGAATCTTTTTGTCTAGTGCAGTGTCGTGTACTATCACACAGTTGGTTGCTTTATTTTTTTTCTCATCCTTGTCTGTCTGGTTTCGTCAATCTGGAGCGCTTTTCCCCCGCCAATCTGGGTGAAGTGGAGGAATGTATCGTTCTTGTGCATTTTGCTTCTGTGATCATTTTCCTTATTCCCCTTTCGACACCCTAACTTCCCAATGAGGGGATGTTGAATGCCATTCGTATATATCTGATTGATGTATTTCGGTTTTCTTGTTGCTTAGGATGGGTCGGTATAGGATGGCGCTGTTGTGTATAAAAGGAATCTATAGGGGTAGGGTTTTTGGCGGCTGCGTATGGTATTTGAGCATGTGGGATAAGATGAAGTGGGCTTGCTTGAGATTGGTGTTTTCGGCCCTAATTCTACTTTCGTAGCGCTGGGCGGACTTCCTTGGATTTAGCTCGGGCGGTCACATAGGCGTTATATTCCATGAACTTGTGATAAATGGGGGACGTGTGCAGCACGTATTCCCTTGCCCGATAAGCTTAATTTCGTAACATGAGATTGGGGGGGGGTGTCCAGCGCTTTTCATTTTTACGATTCTCCTTTTGTTTGGTCCTTCCTGGTATGGCTTTATACTGCAGTAATACCGGCCCTCTGAGGGATGCCACCAAGAGTACAATACTGGATCCCCAAGAAACAGGGGTCGCCAATCATAGCGTACGATCTGTGCTGGGCCGGGTGGAGAAGAAAAAAAGCAATAACATTTAGAGCCAGAATAGGAGTCTCCAGGTTTGTGCCTAAGAAATCCTTAATTCAGCGCCAGTGCTGTTAGGTTAGGTTAGCAGTAGGCACCGGTGGCGTGTGTTGGGATTGCATGCAGTACTCATAGTAGGGCAGAGTGGCCCAGTAGCAAGATTTAGCGATCATGTATTTCTCCATCTAAGCTTCGGCCGTAGCTGGGAAATAAATCAAGTCATTCTTCCACTACAACAGGTTCTAACAAGTGCATGCGGGGGGTGGGCTTATGCTCGCTAATCCAGCCAATTACACGTACTATCTTTCGAAGGGCGGACCGAGATATAGCATATCGACACTAGCAAACCCCTCGTGAGACCTCGGGGGGGGTTTACTCCTGTAACCATTTCTCAGCGACTTCCCCCCCCCTTCCTTACTTGCGTTCCGCCTGTGTTTCCGGGGTCGTCGCGTTATTGGTGGGTAGTGAGGGGGTTAGCTCCAATCAAACAGAGAAATGCTGACGGCGCCGCCTGCGCCTGGGGCGGCGTCTGACGATCTCGAGAGTTGCCGGAAGCCTCACTATCTTTGGGGGGGCATGTCCTCCAAGTACAAAATTTGGCCTGAACTTTCTCCGGTTCTACGGCATTCGGCACCTCTCGACGTTCTTCTATTCTTACCGATTTCCCACCCCTCTGGGGCGGGGTCCGTACCTGTGGGCCCCTCATCCCCGATTCTAGACCCCCCCAACTTTGTTCTCACGGGAACTCCTTTAAAACGAAAAGTAGTTGGACGCTTCGATGGCAGAAGGGTGTCTCCGAACATCTATGCCAGCTCCTGTGGCCGAGGTATCCAGCCTAGGTGGCTCACGGTAGGAGGGTCGACCATATCTGATGGTATCATCTTCACTTTGTGGGCGCTAAATTTTTATAAGACAATATCGGGAAAAACAAGGAAGCAATAGCGAGTGACGGGAGGTGCATTATAGGTAATAAATAAAGAGAAGGGTAACGAATAGGTATTGATTGGATAACCGCCGTTCGTCCAAAGCCTCCGAGTGAGCGGTGGTGACTTGAAAATTTTACCTAGCTCTGCTTATTCTCCACCCCCACGTTTTCTCATCCTCACCTCCGACACTCCCCTTTGTCGCCACACAAGTACCACTACTGCCACTACTACCTTTAAGATTGACTGCCATCAACATCCGGGTTACTGTTTCAACCCCCACTGTCCTCTGATCCTTTTCTTTTTTCAAGAAGTGCCATTGCTGTCACCAGTGGAGGTCACCAAATTATTATCTTGGGCAAAGGTGGTCGGACACTCCTCGATCCCCTAGCCCGCGGCGGCACCAGTATTATTCCAGAGCCAAATTGGCTAGTCCGGGCGAAACCCGGACCCTTCCCGTTAGAGTTGCCTGAGTAGGTGTGCCACTTCAAGCAGAGATGGCATCAGATTCGCGGGGTTTTGGAGGTAGGTAGTCTTCGCGCCAAGACTGGTTTGGGGCATTTGGAAGAGATTGTAGAGATCATTCAGATCAGTGTGCCCGGAGTGGTTGAAATTTCTGAAGCGGAGTGCTTAACTATGGAGATTGCAAATGCGCATTTCAAGTACATAGCAAGGGCGTTGGGTGTTGAGGTTGGTGTGAAGAGCAGAAAGGAGCGAGGGTGTGTGCCTTTTTTTTTGTTGCTTTGTTTTGCTTTTCAGTGATGATTTCTGGCTGATCTGGATTTGGTTTTTTGGTAGGATACTGGAAGTTTGGGACTTGATGTTCTGTCTTAGATGATAATGCAGCGTTTAGTAAAAAAGACGGACCTTTAGCGCAATTGGTTAAATTTGCGAATAGTCCTTGCAGCTCCTGCCTGACCAATGCTAGGGGACTGGCTCCCCACGATACTCTACAACTACCAAAGGCAAGGGAGGAGGCTTACACTCTAGCTCCGGTGAGCATTACACTTTGTCGATACATCCACCGTCATTTCGTCGGTCGCCCATTATTTGGAATAGGTCCTCAAGCTGGTTCCGCCGAGCGTAATAATGTGTTCGGCCATAGAGCAATGAAAGTTTCGCATCCCGTCCGCTCTGCGGTAAACAAGCATTGCATCGCCTGGTTAGTATTGCGGTGGGTGACCACGTGAGAATCCCAGGTGCTGAACTCTCTTGAGTTCTTTTTGTTTTTTTCCCTTCTTTCCCCCTTTTGGTCTCAGGTGGTGGGTATTGGTGGGGTATTGGGGTTTTGTGCGGATGGTGGATGAGAGCTGTAGTATGGTACACTGAAAGGTGTTGAGGAATGCAAGTAGGGTGGGTTTAGAGGTGACTTGCTGTCCGAGCAGGCTACAGTACTCGATGTTACGGTCGTTTCGGGGTAATGTTTGGGAAAGCGGAGGGTTATTTATTTATATAATTTAGCCTTGACGAGCGGTGCGGATGAAAGAATTCTGTCATATCATACCCAGGAAATTTAACTTCTCATCGGATTGGTACTCTTGGTTTGTGTATTGCGTAGTGCCACTTAGAGAGGTAGAAGAATTGGGAGGGAAATGAACTATCATAATCCGCTAGCGTTTTAGGTCCTTTGAGAAACTTTGAATCATGTAGGTAGCTTTGAATGATAAAAGCTCAGGCATATCATAGATGTTCCGGGTTGAGGTAGGGCATATGGCATGTGCGCCTGTATAGTGTTCCCAAACTGTCCCGTCAGTCAGTCTTGGGGTACGGCTGGCCGGACTAATTATAGGCCATTGTTTTTCGTTTCTTGGGTGATTGGACGCCCTATGCCTAACAACGGAAGGCCCAGGAGTCCCACACCATGTGGTGAGCTCAGAAAATTAGTCTCATACCGTCATGCCCCTACCCGTCCTTTATACTATGCGGCTAAAATCTACCTCTTAGACAAAGCTGAGAATCTTCACTTAATATCACTCGGAGTATATATATGATGGTCACGTGTCCAGAGCCTGGTTTCCTTTTGTCGGGAATTTGATATACGGGTGTTCACGTACTGCGTAAGGCCAAACCAACACTAGAGCTGTTCCTAGGTTCAGGCGGCCTACCGGTACAGAGATAGCACCAGCGGGTAACCCAAACTGAATAGTGTAGGTCCTCAATACGTTAGCTAGATGTCGATGCAAGGAGAGCTCTAACGCACACCGGGGCTTCAGACGTCCCGAAAGGAAATTTCTATGTACGTACCTTATTGCAAATGTAGGTTTTTCCCGAGAGAAGTGCTTAACAGGCTCTTGGCAGATATATACGCTGTCCGCGCGAAGTTAGCTAGAAGTCTAAGCAGGGACAACTCTAAAGCACACAGGGGCCCCGGACGGCCCAGGAGCAGATATTTACGCACACACCTTTTGTCATCGTGTATCCTGAAAATGGGGTTTTCCGAAGGGAGGTGTTGGGTAGGTTCCTAGAAGACATGTATGTAATTAGTATGAGGTGGTACTGTAATGTGCGTCTAAGTAGATAGCGACAAGCAGCACAATTTTCTAACAAAGGCCCACGAGTAAGTTTACATAGACCACAGCAAACGGGAAAGAGGGAAAGAGGCCAAGAACTGCTAGAGGTTCGGACGCGGGGAAAGGACGAAAGGACTCTCAGGGATAAGGGACAGGGTGAGATGACAAATGATGAGAAACCGCTATACCATAGCTGGATAAGGTCCTCCCGTGAGATAGACTGAAGAGCGAAGATACGAGAAAGGATCAAGAGAAATCTAGTGGCGAGAAAGCCAATGACTAGGAAGCTAGCGGTGGGCAGAAGCTAAACACCACTCAAGGCCCGAGTGATTCTTCATGACGGAAGCCGCCCAGGTAATCACTAACATAATCAATATTTCCACCACGACACACACACCGCAAACATACGGTAGCCCGGGTCACTCGAATTACTCCATTTAGTGGAGACCTTTTGTTGTCCTCCCCTATTGCTCTCTTTTCACCCCTCTGCCCTCTACCCACCATCTCAAACCTAACCAAGCCACCAAAAGAAGGAAATGATAAAAACTCCCGGATTCCCGATAAGCGAAACCAGCCCAAAGGCTTCCAATATCCGCACGATAGTCTACCAACATAGCACATGACAAACTCAAAACCCCCCAACGCCAAGAAGCAAAAACCCCAACCTCGGCCAAATCATCCACCGAACATGTGCAAAATAACTCACCGAAGATCCCGACAACAAGCAAGCCCACACTAGCTCCAAGCAGGAATGGCTCGGTAACGCACTATCCTCTTCCCGTTTTCCTGCCGCACACAATCCATACGAGCACCTCACGATTCGGTACCGGTATCATAGAACATCCCGGAGGTTCCCGTTCCCCCCAGCAGCCCTGTGACAAAAGGGAGTAACTTGACACGTGGAATCTCCAGAGAGGAGGAAATACAGATAGCCGAATAATCCCCGGTGACGCTGGAGCCTATTTCTCCGGCCAGCTATGCCGTGGGCAGGTACAGTCGCACCTCGCTGTCCCGGACCTCGCTCTACCGGATGCTTCGCTGTCCCGGAAGGTTTTTGGGGATTTATTCTGGCTACATAGAAATACACCTCACTGTCCCGGATTTTGCATGTTTCCGGACCGGATGGAAATTTGAAAGTTTCTAACCCCTGCCCACATAGAGAATATATTCGCTGTCCCAGATATCTTCCTTCTACTAGTCTAATTTGACTGCCTATATCACAGCTGCTGAAAGGCACAATTGATATTCCTGGTGGTCCATCTGGTGGGAATACGGGATAAATGTTCATCTTGCTCCTTCCCATTCCCTTCCTCATCCGAGTTTCTGAGATGGATTCCTGTTTTTCCTCCCATACATGAGCTTCACTGGTGGCATTTCAAGAGCGAACCCTGTGTATTCAGTATTGACTGTGTTCTGATTTCAAAAACTTTTCCTGATCTTTTATTCTCTACTCTACCCCTCTTCTAAGCCTCATCTGGAATAGTAGGCCATCCTTCCTACTCAGTTATCACTCGTTTTTCAGTTTTTGTAAACCCTTTTTTCATCTACCATTTCACTCTCCCGGATGTTTCGCTGTCCCGGATGGTCTGCCCCGGATTTTGACCATCCGGGACAGCGAGGTGCGACTGTAGGTGTATGATATTATGATATTATGATACTTCTGGGATGGAAACGATACCTTTTTTGTTTGTACCTTTCACATTTGGAGTTGCGAAATGCGCTAATGCATGTACTCCATAGCCCTAAATAATCCAGCCATGGATTCTGCAAGGCCACGAACCGGTGGGGATAAAGGAAACTAATTAATTAGAGGTGTTTTTTGGGTGTCTCCTTTAGTTTAGCGAAGGAAAATACCCCACTTTACCGCAGGAGATAACTACCCTATCTTCCTCCTCCCCTCCATCTTCTGGCTTTTCTTTTTTTTCCTCCAGAGGGGATTCCTCGCTGGAGGAGCTCTCTTAATCTTGATCAGCAACTTTCCCGGGTTCCAAGAGCTATTCCATGTATTTTTCCGACTTTGGAGACTAAACACTAGTCACAAAAATACGCACCCCCAGAGAAGTGGTTTGTGCGGTGGTCATTCCTCTTTTTTTTCAGGTAATGATAATGTCATTGATCATGTGCCAGCTCCTCCTATTTGTAATATGAGATAGATAGGTACGGGTATTTGGAGGTTGGTTGATGCGATATAGAAGGAAGCTGCGGGGTTTTCTGGAGAAGGGAATATTATGATTAGAAGAGCTCCTGTAGGTTGAGTTCAGCCTAGAGCTGAGAGGGGGAGAGAGAGAGGGTGGACAAGCGGTGAACGATATGGTAATAAGGAACTCTACAGATTCCTGAGCTCCACAGCTACCATTTCGTCTGTTACCTCAAGCCCCCAGCGACATCGAATTCCCTCCTTTGGCTAAACAGACAGCGTGAATACCCCTCTTTCATTCCCTACCCCTCTTCACTCTGAGAGTCTAAAATTAACCCAACAGACAAGAGTCCCCCCAATCAAAACAGATCTACAGCAAACACTCCCGTTAGCCGAAACCAACGTAACACAAAATTTATGCCTAATCCTTTATCACCCCCCCCCCCCAAAAAAAAAAGGCAGAAAAGGGCCCTACCGTCTCCAGATCCCCTCCACATCTAATACCTTGAGCACAGCATATCACTCGAACAGGGGCCCATGGCAAGGGTCCGGCGGTCCCCCCCCCCTTGGATAGCGTACGATACGAGCGGGGAACGATTATTCCGAACACCCCCAGCTTGTCGTAGATCATCCGCAACGGAAGGTCGAAGCTGCGCTACCGTAACTAGGAAACTACTCATCCACCCATCCATCCATCCATCCATCCATCCTCTCAGAGACTGAAAAATCGAGAAAATACGGAATAGGAAGTGGACACACACACGCATTCGCTCCGCTCACGCGCAAATCCCGTCACATCTCACATTTGGCACTGCCAACACACCCACTCCTCCGGTACAATCAGAGTTTTCACAGATTCTGCTACTCTACCCCCTCACTCAAAATATCCTCCCCTTGGGTGGTGTAGCCAATTAAGGCACATCATTCTAAGGCTTCCAAACAACTGGGAAACAGGCTGCAAACCAAGTAACTGACCTGTTCCTCCCTCACCATGTCTACCTCTCCTACCAAGCAGCTCCAGGGGCAACCCAGAGCCTCCCCCGCACTCTCCCCTGCCCCTGGCCCAGCCTCACCTCGTTTCCGCGTTCTCAACCCCGGGTCCCCCTTTGGTATGGCCCTAAAAGGCTGCCTCCCGACTGGATCCTCCATTCTCCACGCCTCCGAATGCCCGAACAAAAGCGTTAACGTTCTCGCCTACACCGTTGCTCCCGGAAGTACCTTCCCCGACGTCCGACTAGACCTGGGCTGTACAACCATGTGTTTTGTACACCTGGGGTCAAAACCCGACCCAGACACCCCCGTCATCGCACCAGCCCCCCGCCCAATGGGCTTCCAAACGGCCCTGGCCTCCATTTTCGGAGACGAAAGAGTAAACACGGTCGACGCACAGGCCCTAGCAGAACTCGCCGCAATGGCCTCCTCGTACCAACCCTCACCCACAAACATGGACTCAGTCCAAGTGCCGGACTCGCAGCCGGCGGAAGAGACGGTTATGAACACCACGAACGAACCTCCTTCCTCACAGGAACTGATCTCATACGTGCCGGAATCCTCAGCACCCGAGCTCCCCATGGACCTGGGAAACGGTCAAAACACCGAAAAATCAGGCCTGGGCGACAGCCAACACGCCCACACGGAGACTCAATCCTCCAACCTCACCCCCTTTTCAGACCCCTCCCTACCATACCCAACATCGCAGGACCCCCTCCCCTCCCCAACCAGATTCGCATCTTCCTGGTCAGACACAGCCTCCCAACAACCCAAGGGAAAAACGACACGGAGCGTGCGCTTCTCCTCCCCACTAGCCAGAATCTGGTCACCAAAAGAAATCCCGGACACCTTTTCGGAAGCCAGCAGCAGCATCCGGACGAACCCCGAAAAAGAACAGGTAACGATCGACCTGTGCCAACTACTGGATAAAGAAGGAGCAACCCCAGAAAGCACAGGGCTCTCCGAGGACTTTCTCAACAGTGCGGCCACCCGCAAGGACCTCATAAACTACATGGCAATCCTTGAGGATAGCATGGAAAAGAAGATGATGGAAATGGAGGAACGCATCGTCACCGCCATCACTAAAGCCAGGAACCCGAACCCTCCCGAACCAAACAGCGCCCGCCCCCCCCCCAGACCCCAACAAACCAAAAAACCCCCTGCCCCCAAACCCCCTGCCCCAAAGCCAACCCCAGTTCCAGTCCGGAACCCCACCACTACCCCTGCTCCAGAGAAAAGTAGAGAGGAGACGAAGGAGAAGAAGAAGGAAGCCTGGTCCGCAATAGCAGCGGCCGGCATTAACACCGATGGTTTCAAACTGGTACAGACCAGGAGGAGAAACGCATCACCAGCACCGGGAATAGGAAAAAATGCCCCCTCCGCCCCCTCAACCCCGCACGCCAGACAACGCAGACTACTGGTAAAATCCGTCGAGAAAGGCAGAAGGGTCGGAGCCTCCGACTGCACACCGGCAAAGATCAGAGACGCAATTAATAGCGCGTCAAACACCACCAAGTTCGCCTACGCGGAATACAACAGAAACGACGACCTGGTACTCACTACCGTCGGAGACCTGCCGGCGGAACCCGCCCTAGCAAACATCAGAGGCATGACAAAAGCCCTCAACGACATCGGCATCTTCGGCTTCAATATAGGCCTCGACACCCCCACGGTGAATATTGTCATAAACAGCATCCCCCTGACAACCTCCGGGAACAGACACTGGACCCCTGAGGAATGGAATATAGACGCCCCGGCATGGACCGAACTAGAGAACGAGCTTACAGCTTTCAACCCTGAACTCAGACTCATGGATAGGCCCAAGTGGATCAAATCCGTATCGGCCCTGGAGGCGGAAAATAAAGAAAAATCCTCCATCATCGTGGCGGTGGAAATGAACGACTGGCTCTCCAGCGAGCTCAGAAAGCCCCAACCGGCAATGGCAGTCTACGGGCTAAGATGCACCTTCCGCAAATATGTACGAAAAGACGCATCAACCCACTGTAAGAGATGCCTACAATACGGACATCACGGAGCACACTGCAGAATGCCCTCAATCTGCAAATACTGTGGTAACCAACACCATACCAAAGACCACATGTGTGGCTCCCTATACTGCACAGCCGGAAAAGGAAGGCCATGCTCACACACCATTAGAAGGTGTGTAAACTGCGACGAAACATCACACTTTACCGGGGACAGACACTGCCCCACGAGAACCAGGGCCCGCAGCCCAACCACAGCTGAAAAAGGCAAAGCACCGGCAGGGCCGGCCAACCCAAACCCCCATAAATAATTATGGCGACTACGGATATTATTTACCACAACGTCGGCGGGTCGATGAACGTGGTCACAGAGTTACTGAGCTCCTCCCTGAAACTCAAACCAAAAATTATTACATTAGGAGAATGCCCCCTGGAAAATAATAACTGGATTCACATTGAAGGATACACATGCTACGCCAAGACAGAGGCGACCAAATACGGCTGTGCCGTCTATATTGCCAACGAATATGTTCACATGTTCGTAGTGGAAAGAATTACATCGCAATTTACAACACTATGGACAGAAGGAACAGAAATCACGATGGGATATCAAAGACCCAAAACAAAAAGCTTTGACCCAGACAACAAGTGGCACCGCAACTCAAAGAACATAATAATAGCGGACCTAAACGCCAAGCACACAAACTGGTCAGCAGGAACAACGGACACAGCCGGGAACTACCTCAACAGGTGGATAGGAGAACGGGATTTGGAGGTGCTGAACGCCTTCAAGATAACCCACCCTCCATCGAGCTCACACCCAACGGGCACAACGATCGACCTAGTTATAGCCAACGCACCCCTCGGAATCAACATGAACTACCTCACCGTACCCACTTCAGACCACCTAGCAATCCTAATCAATACACCAATTAACTGGAGACGCAGCGGGGACCGTCCACTAAGATACGACAAGGCGAAGTGGGATATGATAGGAGCAGAGTTACTACTGATGGACGAAAAGGACTCAGACCCTACCAGCGTGCAGCGGCAGCTGAGCGACATCACGATAAGACACACCCCACGGGCAAACCCAAAAGCCAAAGCCTTTTGGTCAAAGGAACTGGATGCCAAAAGAAGGGAAATCCTTAAAGAGGTCCGGAACAGACCAACGAACCCCCAACTACCGGCCAAAAAAAGAGCATACAAAAAAGCAATCGCGAAGGCCAAGCACGAGGCAAACGAAAGGGCCCTCCAGGAGGAAACAGATCCCGAATGTTTTAGAACAGTGAAAGCCAGAACCACCAGACACCCGATCCCAGCCCTCAACAGAGCAGACAACACAATTGCGGCGGAGCACCAGCATATAGCCAAAGAATTCCAAGACGCGCTATACGAAGGCGAACACAAAAGGCCACTGAGGACAATAAACTCAAGACCAACAGACCGGCTCAATATCGGTAACCTAAACGCCGCCATCAAACAATCACCCAACGGTGCAGCAACAGGACCGGACTTCATCACCACTAGGTTACTCAAGATGTTCAGTAAGCTCAGGGAGACACTGTTCCTAAAAACCATGAACGAAGCATGGGCCCAGGGAATACCAGACTCGTGGAAACACTCTAACACCATACTCATCCCAAAGGCTAGGAAACCAACGTACACAGCCGCCAAAAGCTGGAGACCAATACAGCTCCAGTCGATCCTAGCGAAAACCATGGAAAGGATAGCAGTCCAAAAGATAGCTGACCTATGCCTCCTAGGCGACAACATGTACGGAGGAAGGAAGAAAAATGGGACCACAGATGCCATACAGGCCCTCGACACCATAATTACTAGCGGCAAACACCCACACACCTGTATCACCACCCTGGACATCGAAGGAGGGTTCGACCACCTACCAATGGAGAAAGTATGCCAAACAATAGGCAACAATAACCAACACCTCGGCCAATGGGTAACGCACTGGGCCGCCAATAGGACGACCAGCTACCGATTCAACGGAAAGAGCTCCAAAGCCTTCGCCACAGACAAAGGCACGCCACAAGGATCCCCACTGTCACCAATCCTCTTCCTGCTCAGCGTTAGAGACATGGCAGCCACCCCAACCCCCACCAGCGCGAGGGCTTCAACCTCCATACTCACCTACATCGACGACTTCCTCGTAGCAACAACCTATAGAGAAAAGGCTCACGGACAAAAGGACCACCAAGCAGTGCTCCAAACGCTCCAGGAAAAAGGGAAAAAATATGGATACACCTTCGCGGCAGCCAAGTCCGAACACATCCACATTAAAACCGAGACCAAAAATAGGATCGAACCCAGAATGAACAGCCTACCAGTACAACAACAGGAAACGCTACGCTGGCTAGGATATCACATCGATGAAAAATACAACTGGAAGCACCACATTAGGGAGTGGACAAAAAAGGCAATGAGAACCGGATACAACCTCAAGGCCCTCACAACACGGTACCAAACCGGAGGCCTGAACACCTGGCCCACCCTCAGGCTTATCAAAGGGCTCATCATTCCTCAGCTGACCTACGGGATCGAGGTATGGAACACCAAAGGACCAATTAGAGAAGCACAAACAGTCCTCAACAACATCGTCCGAAAAACCTTCGGGCTGGAAACCAAAACACCACTGGCGGCCATATACACTGAGCTCGGCATCCCACCACTCCTGCTATACGCCAAAAATAGACAAACCACACTCGCCCTAAGGGGGGAGACACTGGGTAGGCACACCAACTGGTCCGAAAAGTGGCTCAACGTGTCAGGGGTCAAACAGAACATCCTCACAGCCCTGGACTCAGAATCGGGGAAGAAAATGATCAAGGCCGCCCTACTGGAAGAATGGCAAGGCTCCAATGAGAAAGAATCGATAAGATACAACGGACGCCCACGAAGCTCATACAAACACCTTAAGGGCACCACCCGGGAGGAATTCAGAGACATCCTATACCTCCGGGCCACGGCGGCATGGCCATACCAAGACACCGACGGAAAGCGAAGACAATGCCCATGCGGCAGGGACATCATCACGCCGGACCACCTAATGAACAGGTGTGGCATCGTCCAAAGCACAACGATACCTCTTCATAGTGCCAAACGACAAAAAGAACTCATCGATTGGATGAAAACATGGCCAGAAAGCCTGAGAAACAGGCCCACCAGACGATGGAAGCCAGGGGCAGCCGGTAACGCCCAAGTTCAGGGGGCAACAATCAATCTGCCCACATCGCAACCAACGATAGGACCAAGGGGGGGGAAACCCAAAAGTCGCAAACCTTGCGACATATGCGGTTTCCTCATGCAAAGAGACAAAGTCGCCCAAGAAAAACACGCCAGAACCCACGAGCCAAAGGCGCAGAAAAAGGGCAAAAAACGAGGAGTGTAGGGCCCGGGATACCTGGGGCATAATGCAGGCGCGATAGTATTTCCTTGAGTACAAGACCACTGGGCACGGAGGTGACGGGGTGGGTTTCTTTTGTATAAAAATTTCCTTGAGTACCGGACCACTGGGCATGGAGGTGACGGGGTGGGTTTCTTTTGTATAAGTATTTCCTTGAGTACCGGACCACTGGGCACGGAGGTGACGGGGTGGGTTTCTTTTGTATAAGTATTTCCTTAAGTACCGGACCACTGAGCACGGAGGTGACGGGGTGGGTTTCCTTTGTTTAGGATTAAAAATTTTGGCGAAGGAGGGGGAGATGGGGGCAGGGGAGTTTCCTTTGTTTAAGGCTAGGCGAGGGGATAGTGTGGTTGGCAACGGCGGAAGTGTAGGATTTCATTACATAAGGGGGCCCAAGGGCTGGGGGGAGTATCCCATGCCGTACTGCGATGGCCACTGAAAGGCCGGTCAGATAGTAGAATGAAAATAAGGTTTATCCATCCATCCATGGAAGAAATCACTTTTTGCCGCAAAATATACCCCCCCAACAGACAGACGCAGCTTTCAGCCTATCACATACAAGCAGTCAATACACAAAATATCACTCGGTGGCGGTTGGCTTCTGGACCGCCAATGCTGGCTAAACCTGAACTGGGGGGGCGGTTTCTAGCGCTAATATTAGATCAACGCGCAAGCGTGCGTAAGAAGTTCAACTGATCGGGTGGGGGTGGTTTCTCAATACTCAAGTGATACCGTAAAAGTCGCATTTTTTTTTCGCGATGGGGGAGGAGGTCCGCGCAATTGGTTTCGGTTATTTGTCTGGAGTGTGGTGGATGTCCGGAGGGGGGTTTTTTTTTTTGGTGCCCTCTTATTGGTTCGGTTATGCTCAGGTCTAAAATAATATTATGATGGTTTAGGGAGAGATGCGATATGGCTTGAGCTGGTTTTGATAGTAATCTTGTCAATACGGTATCAGTTTCGCTTCTGCGCGCGCAGTCTGCGGGAATGAGCCGGTAGTAGTGGGGGTATGATATAGAATGGGCAGTGATGAGCCCTCCCGCTCGTGTGATACACAAAGACTAGCCATATATATTCGGGAAGTGTGTTGGGGTAATAGAGAGAGGGTCCGGAGCGGGTAATTTTCTTGATTCTAGCCTGTTGCAACCGCAATGGGCGACGGGTTAGGGTTCACACACCTCACTTGTCAAGTCTTGAGATGGAGAATTCCCCTGGGGGTAACTTAAACGGTAGTCTAGTCTAGTATGATATCTAACTTTAATCCACATTGCAACGAGCAAAGATCACAGCAAATTCTTCACGAACCCACAAAATCCCCATTTCTCAAGCTCGCCCGTTGCCACAGCTGGCAGCTATAGTATCACACAAAGATAGTATAATAATTCTCAACTCTACACGGCGAAATCCCCTCAATCAACAAAACCTCCATAATATCAACTTCCGTGGCATGCAAACAATATTATATCCCGTTCGCCCACGAGCACACCCTCGCATGAGAACCTCACTACCTCTCACTCGGCGGCTACCAGACTCTAGCCCTCCCAATCCGGAACAATCCGCTCGTGGTCTAGACAAAATCTGCACTCCAAGTAATTTCAGTTGCCCCCGATCTGATTCGCCCCCCACCACGCGCCGCAGGTATATAACAAATTTAACAGCGATCTCTCGCTCGCTCGCTCGAGTAGATCACCGACCCACAAAACGCCAGACTCCCAATAAATCTAAGCGGCTCAAAATTCCTCAGCGACTAATAAATAAAAAAGCCCTCACACTTCCCGCATGCGGATACTGGTCCCGATAAAAACGGGGAATCTTTTTATAGGAGAGGGGGCCACATCAAGTTCTAGGCTCTGTCTGTCCGTTCCCATTTTGGCTCGGATGTCGGGCGTTTTGTCGATCATTTGGATCTCGTTTTGAGCATTCGTTGAGTCGTCTAGTCTTCAGCGCTGGTAACGGTAGGACAAATGGAAGTCGGGAGCAACTAAAGTGCGCAACGAAAAAGGTAGTAACTTCCAAATAAAGAATAACAACACGCTCTCGCGAAAAAAAATCAAAACGTTTCAGCAAAAGGCTAACGTCGATGGTTTGCCGTTGACTTAGCAGTTACGAGTATAGATAGGGGGGGGGATATATAATTATTATAAAAAATCTAATAAAAATGGAGAAATCTAACAATCTCGGTAGCCGATCGGGTATAGACTAGTTACGCCCTAGGAATCGAGGCATCTGGTTTCGCTTTACTCGAGTACGAGTGATGGCAGATGAACAGGGGATAGCTTCATGCCACGTTCTCAATAACATGCGACACCGAAGGACGACTTTTTTTCTTTTTCTTTTTCTTTTTTTTAAAAAAAACAAGAGAGAGAGAGAGAAAGCCTAGATCAATCCCATTGCTCCGAATCGCGAGTGCCCAGGGGTAATTCCCGAGAATCAAGAAAAATGCCATGTGCCCGGACAAAAGCGGAGGCGAGGGAGATAGAGGTCGCCGTACAAGTACAGCGACCGCAAAGACAAGGTTTTTTTACGAGGAAAAACTCGCCTCTCCCTCCTCCTCCTCCCTCCAGACAATCCCGCGGATCTGAAGTTAGGTACCGATCACCGTGGCTCGCGGTAACGGGTAACGAGATGAGAAAGCGCGGACCCGAAAGGGGGGGGTGTGGGGGAGACCTAGCAAATCAACCATAGGGCAAACCGAACTGACCGATGCGCCATTTCCTCCAATACCGTATACAGTTACGGTTACAGCTTTGCTCGAGCAAAAGCACAGGCTGCAGCGTGGGGGGGAAGATTTGTATATTATTATAGAATCGAAATTGCGGGGTGTGTGGAAAAAGTGCGGCCGATTCATAGACTGTCACTCTGTGCTGTGTGTCTGGTGTATGTTTGTATGCACCCCGGATGTTGGGGCTCATGCTTGCTGTTCGCAAGTGGTGCAGCGGCGGTTTTATGTGGTTGCATGGCGCCAGCCCAACACAAAGCGATCGATGTTTTGGTACTACTCATCGGTCGTTTGGATACCGGTGCAAGTTGATGTTACTACTCTTATCCCTCCGAGCCAGTTATCCGAGAGAGAAATGGTTTCCTCAGAGCTCCTGTTTTGTTTTTTGACGTGCAACGTTCCCTTCTCGTTGTAACTTGGAACTCTGATAGGCTAACGGGATGTGGACGCCATCTCGGCGATAAAAGAAGCGAGCTGCTACAGCAAGTAAGACCCGAGGATGGGAAAAAGTGACCTATGATAACGGGTAAGCCACGAAAGTTGGATCTCTAAATTTTGATACATCGCATCTGACTCAAGTTGACGGTGGGAGAAGATGAAACAACTTCTCGGAGGGGAAAAGCAAAAAACACTCGGCTTAGTGATGGAAACCTTAAATCCCGCCAATCCCCGACAAACCTTCACCTTCACCTTCAAAGCTCCCGGAGGAAAAAGAGAACAGGGAGGAAAATGTTACAGCCTGCTCGCTATATATCCAAGCGACATACGATTATTAAAGGGAATCACACCAGCTGACGGACCAACACAGCAAAAGGTTGTTTTTTGTTTTTTTGTTCGTCTCGTTCCGACTCCGGTGGGTACGCTACTCGAGTTATAAGTAATCCGATCGATCCCGATCCCGATCAACATGGAATCGTCACGTACTAGTTTCTGAAGCAATTAGTTATTACAATGCCAACTTCCCTTCCGACACTCCTCTCTTCGTACAGCACTGCGGAGTACGGAGTTCAGGTATCAATACTAATACCTGCAGATGTACAGTGCAGTACCCGGCGGGTTGGGAATGTTACTAAGAGGACAACGGTACGCACCCGTACGGGGGTACTACACACGACCTGGTACTGTACCGTACTGTTCCCATGAGACCTAAACAGGAGACCGGGATAGAGAGCCATGTATGAGCGGAGCTATTATCGCTACATACGGTAGCGCAGCAGAAGTTTCCCAGAAAAAAATCTGCCCCCCCCCTCCCAATGACCATAGAGGGGAGCGAAAAAATAAAACGGCGACCTTTTTCGTTAGACTTCCTGACCTGGGAATAATCCACGGGAATGTGAGGAAAGCCGGTGCAGCAGCCTCCGGGTGTGAAGAACCCCACTAGGATACCCGGTATGGTATTCGTACCGTACATGTTGGAGGTACGAGTATGATATGCAATTCGTCAGACGAAATCCGGTTGCCTTGTGGGGCGATAATGTCTACCGTCGGGTGGTGTGGGATGTAAAATCTAGGCTGGCTGGCAACGCACGGGGCAAGGCTAGTTACTTGTACTTGGAGAAGGTAGGAGGGGTAAGGTTTCGCCTGAGCCCCACCCCCCTTCAACAGTCAGCTACGGCAGTCAAAAGAGTCGCCGAGTGTAATATGGCTGGCGGGCTGACTGGACTGGACGGATGGTACGGGGAATACCACATATCGGTCGGAATTCCTCCATCCAGATGACCAACGACCTAACCAGACAGTCCGGATCAAGAAGCGAACCCCCCCACGCCCTTAGATCCTAGATAATTCAAGGCGGCTACCTATTAGTTATCGAGTGACCGTAGGTGAATCATACTCCCCACCATTATCCATCCGATCGACAAAAAATCCCTTCGACATTTCCCTATTTCGCCATGTTTTTTTTGTGCAGTACGTGCATCTTCCTAATGCAAAGACCGTGGTAGCAACACCTAAAATCACCACGGTAGCACATCCCTCACGTGCCCCTCCCCCCTCCCCAACAATTCGGTAGTGTGAATTCATCCGGAAACATGTGCGCCGCCTGGCTTGTCTTTCGATAATCACACGCTCCCCAGGGCTGTCTTTCTTTCTTTCTTTCTTTCCCTTTCCGCCCTCTCTACTGGTGCTGGGGAGGATCACTACCATCCCAGAGAGATGGTGAGAGATACTGTTGCGCAGAAATCGATAGGTTGGCCTAGGCCCTTTTAATTTTAATCCCTGGGGTTAACTTACCTCGTGATCGCGGCCCCAACTTGCCAGCCTGCTGGCCCGCATGGAAGGTGGTAAAAATAAAACAAAAGCACTCAAACACTGCGAGACTCGATTAATGAGATGCAAGGAGGCATGCAGTAGAGTGCTCGAGTAAAGTAAGATGGTGATTCACAACTCAGCAGCCAATCCCCACGTTTAACTTTTTAAGTACCCCTACCAGAGCGATACTGCTAGGATGGGATGGAAATCTACTCGTAATTGAACGACGTTCGCAAACTCGGCTGCTATTGCATGCCACCAAAATTCAGCCTTTTTTTTGTTCAGATCACGGTGTTATGCAACATCAGTCGTGTTCACAAACGTGGTTCAATTACGAGCATTCGAGTATCTGTCTCAGCTGCTGCGCGTGCTGTCCCAGATCAGTGAGGCCAGGACTTAAACAAGGATGTATGCGCTACCCTAGATCTAAAGGGCCCTCACCACCTCACCTCAACTCGCCTCGCCTGGCCGGGTGCCTTCGGCCTCCACCTCCGCCACATAAGCACAGGCACAAGCACAAGCACAAACCTTGTTCTGGGAGGATTATATCAGCATCATAAACGCGCACTCGGTGGGTCTTGGCGCGGGGATGGGGGATTATGCGGGAGCCAATCGTGGGAAAGCCGAAGTTCCACGAGAAAGGGTGAGGAACAGCTTTGTGTCAGACAACTCCTAGTCTTCCATCCGATATCACGCTCGGGGTTCTTCAACGGAGGCTGTCTGCGCATACATACGCCCTAACCACCATTCCGTCAAGTGGCCGAACAACAGTATATGGAGAGGGGTGGGGAACAACTTAAGAGCGGGCAGTGAGTGAGCGTGACCAAGGAGGTAGAGAAGAAAAGGCAATGAGGCTCTTTGATAAACCCTGGTCCGTGCGTTGTTCAAAAAAATGCGGGGAAGCTAGAGAGCATGTATCACGAGAGCTCGACCAAAGAAAAGGAAACAGCGAAAAGGAAAAAAGAATAACATCGAGTTTGCGATTGCCCCTTTAGCCCCTAAAGGGAGAGATCGGCGGTTCGATAGTCGATGCAGTGTTTGTTTTTAATTTTCCGGTCCTGTTTTCAGTTATGCTGATCTACGGCCGGCTTAAGACTTTTTGAAGGGACGGAGGTCGGGCCGGTACGATACGATAAGGCGGTCTACAAGATTGCGTTATTGTATTGTAAGTCAGACCTGATGAACCCGCGGCTAACTTACTGTGATGTGGTTTGGAAAGGAAGGACGCAGTACTGACCAAGCATGCAAGTCACTTGAGTATGCCTGTGATGTGGAAGGGACCGTAGGAAAAGAGGTCCACTGCAACTCTAAACTAGCATAATTTTCTAAAAGCCCGCGGAGAACCGGGGCTTACCTATGGTAGCCTTTCGCGAGAGTGAGAGGCGGGGTGTTAGAAGCGATGACAAAAAAAAAAGATTGAGAGTGAGAGGAGAGGGGAAAGTCTCCTTCTAGAACATCTAAACACTAGTCACCCGTCCATGTTTTGGGAATGATATACGAAATGGTATGCGTAAGTATGGCAAAGTTGTTCTCCCTTGTGATCCCAAGGAACTATTCATAGTTTTTGGGTAAGCTAATGTATCTGTCCTCCAGGGGCGGGAACCCCCTGCTCCGTCTGTTCAACTTCCCCCCAGCCCGGAGTTGTCCCGGTCGAAACTCTTGGGAGCGAATGGCCGGGGCAGGGAAAGCAGAGAGAAGGGTGAGGAAAAGGAAAAGGAAAAGGAAGGTCAGGGAAGAGGATAGATTCTTATGTATGATGCGTACTGTTTGGGAACGTGATCACTCCGGAGTTACAGTGCAGAGGTGAGAATGGAAGTGACTTCCAGTTGGATGGAAAGTGAGGTTGCTACCGTTAAGTGCTATATTGCACCATGGTACTACCACCTACTATCACAGATCATGCTCGCCGGCACTCCAACAGTGCAGCACGCAAAAGGAAAAAAAGAAAAAGACGTTAACGTTATCACTACAGAATTGCTCTCTTCTCATCCCACCCCACCTTACTATACACTAACTCGCAGAACTCTAAAGCAACTTTACACAGCAGCGGAGCCGGAGCACAGCACAGTACACACACAAGTCAAGACAAGCGAATATCGTAATATCGCTCATCTCCCAACCCGACCTATGACAGCTTTTCCCCCTCCTCCTCCCCCTCCCCCTCCCTCTTCTTCTCCATCGCCTCACCTCAAGCCCTCAAACAAGAAAGGTGTAAGGAAGTAAAGGTGGAAGAAATATGAGATAAAGACTACCAGCACTCATAAAAGCAGCGATCCCATCCACCCCCACTCAGCCCACCAAATGCCAAACCGTTCCCATAGCCACCATAAATTCAATCAATCAATCAATCAATCAATCAGTCAATCAATCAATCAGTCAGTCAGTCAATCAGTCAGTCAGTCAATCAATCATGTCGTATCGTGTCGTGTGCCCACAATAATAGAGCACACACCGTGTGCATGGCAGCCAAACAAAGCACAAAACCGCCACCCAGCCCATCTGCCCATCCAATCCACTCATCCACCCATTCACCCATTCACCAATCCGTCCAGCAATCCAGCAATCCAGCAATCCAGCAATCCAGCAATCCAGCAATCCAGCAATCCAGAAATCCAGAAATCCCCATGTCGCAGGAAACCACGCTAGTTAGCGAAAGCAAAAAAGCATGTATGTAATGAGTGAGCACAGCCTGCAGGCAATATCCCCTCTTTCTCACACTCCTGCTTGCAATTGCATCAGTATCCGCCGCATACACAATAACCACCTCCGCACACAAACGACATGTGCAAACCGGCTAGTAGAGGAGAGTAAACGGGGGAGGGAATGGGGCGGCGGCAATACGAGCGAGCGAGAGAGAGTGCGAGCGCCGTCACTGCAGTACTGTGTGATAAGCCCCCCGGCTCCTCCCTCCATCCAATTCAAGGGTCCAATGGTATCGTAGTTGGAGCACCGGGAGACCTTACCCCACACAATGTAGATCACGACGCCAGAATCACGGGAAGGAAGGAGTTTTAGGTTGATTACGCTATTGCCTAGTTGGCTTCTGGATCGTATTTGGATGGATGGGTTTGCGCGGCCTAGGGGATGAATGAGTGGATGAAAATTTGGGACGAAAAATATGAAAAATGATCCAGTGGTGGATTTACTGAAGGGCAGTCCAGGAGGGGAAGTGCTTAACAAAGGAGAAAAAGGAAAAAAGCGAGAAGCAGAGAGTCCATGACAGATATGTAGGATAGCGAAAAACAAATCATAGCAAGACTGAGCCGAGTGGATTTAGCCACCACCCGAAATGGAACGAGGGCAGAAACGAATACCGATATATATATAAAACTTCCTCACGCCGTCTTTTGCAAGCACGGATTGTCCATAAGAGCAAGATAGAGGTTACTGCAAGCCACTAAATCAAGAAGGGAGACTGAAAGCTATCATAGAAAGGAAACAGAAAGAGGGGGAAGATAAAAGGGTAGCAGGAGATATGTTTCAGGCACCACACAACGAATATGGTACGTTGTTGAAGAAAACATCCATAATCTACTAAGATCAGCATAGCGACACTACAAGGGAGGCTAGGCATATAAATAGACCGTACGAGAAGGACAGGCGATATTATCGTCAGGAAAACTGATTCATGGGAGGCCGTTAACAAATTCGTAAAACGACATGGGCGAGTAGGGAGCAGACCAGATTAAAAAAAAGGAAGAAGAAAAACATAATATCCCCCCGCACACTCCCGCCTTCTCGAACACCATGAGGACAAAAAATGACAGGACAAGCGATAAGGAAAAAGGAAAAAGGAAAGAAAAGAAAAGAAAAATAAGAGGAATTGAATCCCATGCTGTTGGGTCCTATTTCCCAGGTTTTGTTTTAAATGTGACACCAGTATCGATACAAAGGTTCCCCATGGCCACAGGAACATATATAAGACGCTTTTTGCGAACCCGGGTGCCAGCCGGTCTCATCTCACTGAATTTTTCCCCCCTTCACCCCTCTATGGCCTCGGTTGAAATTTCCCAAATTTGTTGCCGCAAGGAATCATTATCCACCGATATTCCATTTCATTTCTCAAACACAAAGCACAAAAAGCATCTCATAGTATAGGGATTCCCGTTAGGATCAAAGATATGCAGATCCAACAATGCCCATTTGAACCCCCATCACATTCTGTCTCCCCCTTAATTTGTTTTCCTCAAGCAAGAGAACTGCCTCAATTAAAACCTTCTAGCAAAACGCACCAGACCCCGTTCAACCGCCTTCCTCGCTCCCCATCATTTTCAAATTGACACCAACCTTCTAAAGGCTAGCATCAATTTCCTTGTAAGGATATCAAACCCGCGATCACTTCTTCTTCTGCTTTCTAGGAGGAGTAACAGGTCTACCAGCCCCCATTCCACCGTAAACGTACTTCTGTTTCTTCTCAGCAGGCTTCAAGATCTACAATGGCAGTCGTTAGCTCGGTATGCAAAATCGCAGATACAGCAAAAAAGGTATCATCTAAAGTTGAACATTGATTAACCACCCACGTACCTGGAACGAGCACAACAGGCTCTCATCAACACTCATCATTGCACCAGCGTTGTCAAATTCGCCACAGTAATTGGGTGCGGAGAACAGGGTGACGAGCTGTCTCTTGGAGAAGAATTCGTAACCGTCTTCAACGACTTGGTGAGCACGACATATAAGGTCCATGTCATGCTTCTGCAAAAATCTTGAGACAACATCAGGGCCAAATGTGAAAGAGACACCACGGTCATTTTCGCTCCAGCCAGTGATATCCTTATCCGGATCGGACCAAAGGAGATCGCAGAGTAAACCGCAATCGGGGATCTAAGAGAGAGAATATGAGTCGATTTTTCGACAATAATGAATTGACGATGGGGAAAGGGCTGGTTACATCAGTAGGTCTCATGACCCTGCGAATTTGCTCCATGGAGTTGAGATCAGGGGAAAGACCACCATGCATAGTGAAAATCTTTTCATCGATGATAGCAGCAATCGGTAGACAGTTGAAGCAATCTGTAAAGGTCTTCCAGAGCTTGATGTTATATCTCCTTTTACATTCATCATAGAAGCCGTAGATACGGTTTATAGAGGCACACTCGTGGTTGCCGCGCAGGATGAAGAAGTTTTCCGGGTACTTAATTTTATATGCCAGAAGGAGGCAGATGGTTTCGAGGGATTGTTTTCCTCGATCGACGTAATCGCCAAGAAACAGATAATTTGCCTCCGGAGGGAACCCGCCGTATTCGAAAAGTCGAAGGAGGTCGTAGTATTGCCCATGAATATCTCCGCAAATCTAGTTGAGGAACTGATCAGCACACACCGGGACTTTGATCGCCCAGAAACATGTACATATGCCCGGGCATTAATGATATCATACCTTGATTGGAGCTTCTAACTCCAGCAGGATTGGCTGCGATATGAATATTTCTCTAGCCTTAGTACATAAGTAGCGAATTTCGGCTTCCAACAATTGAACTTGTTTTCCGGGACGGCTGCCACGAACTTCCAGCAGCCTATCGATAATAGAGTCCAAATCGACTTCCGTTTGGTCCGCCATAGCGTTGTAAAGAGTGGAGGGGGGGGGGGGGGTAAAGAAAAGGAAGAGAAAGGGAAAAGGAGAGGGAGGAAAGAGAGGTCTGGAGGGACGGCGAACAGAGACTAAGGCTGTCAGATGTGTCGACCTAAGCACGCGTTTACGGTTAGCCTACCTCCGCACGAAGGGTTCCCTCTTTGCTGAGAAGATGACCTAGGAGATGGAAGTGCAATGAAGGAATATTTACCGGAATGTAAGAAATATTTTATACAATCAAAGTAAAATATTCTTTGATCCCTAAGCGCGATCCGGATTTTGCGCTTCGATGCAGCAACTGCTCACAACAAGGGAACAAAAAAATATTTTCAGTACACAGGGGGGTAGGGACGACGGCGAAAGATGTTTGAGAGTTGAAAGAAGGGGAACAACGGAAGATCAGGAAAAAATCTACTCGGCTTTTTTTCTGATTGCCAGGAGCAGTTCTTTTTTTTCTTCTCTTCTCAAACTTTCCTCTGGTCCGGCCGATAAGAAACCAGTTGTGATGAAAAAGGCAAGGTCCTAATAAAGGTGTAGGACGGGACGGGGGGCGGAGAAATATGATTCAGATGGGCGTCGATAAGGTGTTTGCCAGGTGGACGGTCGAGGGCAAAAAATAGAATAGGGCTGTTGCGGAAGGTTGATGAGAGATGTTTATTGTGAGAACACGATAGGAGACGACGAGCGGGTTAAAACGAGTTCTTAGGGTTAAGAGCAAGCAAAGAGCTATGACAACGAGGGGTTGTCGCTTCTTGTCCTCGGTGAGGTGAAAGGTTCTAGACGAAGGGGTTACGGCAGAAATGGAAGATAGATGGATAAGGGTGATATGACTGCGAAGTCAAGGGTTTCGGTGGGTCAAGAGTTTCAGTGGAGAAAGGTTTGTATCCAGAGGAAAGTGGAGAGAATAAGAGGAGAGATCTGGAAGCAAAATAGTACGTAGCACGGGAGTTGGACTGGCTGTATCGTTGTCTGAGGTGGAGTTGTGCTGAAGGTGGTGGTGGTGGTGGTGGTGGTGGTGGTGGTGGTAGTGGTGGTATTGTAAGATAGAGGTGATGGTGTTGGGAGCGTGGACCAGGAGGGTGGTGGGTTGGGGATGAGTGGTGTGGATGGACTCTGGCTTTGCCGTACTAGGGGCAAAGATAGATGGGGGGGGGGCTGCGAAAAAGGAAGGGAGAGGAAAAGGAATATGGAAGGAAGGGTACGATATTGTATGGCAGCACGGTACCAATAAAAATAAAAAGCGAGAGTAGGAAAAAAGAAATGAGGAAGAAAAAAAGGAAAAATAAGAAAGGAAAGATATTGAAAAAAGTACTAGTACGGTACTGACCGACTGTGTGGTATGTAGCAGAGCTCTCGCTGCAGCGTTTGCCAGCACCATGAGAGAGAGAGAGAGCCAAACCCAGCAAACTACATACTTCCCCCATACTTGTGAGACTCCCACTCTATCACTCCTCACTCCCTCGCAACTATCTTTCCCTCTCACTCCTCCCTTGCATTCACCGAAGATGATTCTTCTTTTTTTTCTCTTTCCCTAAAAGTTGCATAGGATTCGTACTTTCCTTATTGTGTACGGATAAACTGAACACCGCCTACCGCAGGTGGGGAATAATTCAACTACGGAACACTACAGGCATTGCCGTTTGTTGCTTATTTTCGGTGTAGACCTCGTGCAAAAGGGGAAAAAGTGGAATGTGTGCCTGTTCACATCTCCCCACATTCAGTGGGCATGGCCGTGTGGTGGAAAACTCCTCAAACATTCGGCAACCAAAGGTACGGGTTTGATCTGTGGTCGTTGGGCCCATACAGGCTCTTTTGCCCCTTGTTTCTTTTTATGGAACGGAGTCAAGTTTGGGCGACGAGGAGGGCGCCCCGGTACACCAGATGCTCCCAGATAAGCCTCCAAGTAGAGTGCCGGATGGTACTTGTACTGATTGAGGAGGCAGAGGAGGCAGAGGAGGCGCAACACCCTTCCCAACTCAACGAACAAGACGCGCGATTGATAAGTTACCGAGTCACCTTATGACAGACAATTAACGCAGATGCCAGGAGGGAGAGCGGTGGTTATGGTACATCCGGAAATAGAACTACAACAGCGACCCAACCAGGTTGTGAGATGAATGAGGATCATATGGTCGGTATTCGTCAATTCGTAAAGTGTCCGAACATAAAAATGCCAAGAGCCGGTGTTTACACCCAAACCCGAGGATTTAGGCACGAGCAGGTGCCTGTTACTCCCAGGTACAGTACTCGAATGATACATATCCTAGGGTATCAGAGTCCTGTCAGTGTACTAGTACAACATGTCAGGCTGGAAACAAAAAGGGACTGGTAGTGGATGGAACAGGATTGCCAACAAAAAATTTAAACGGGGACAGTGTGATTGCGCAAGGGAGGGATGGAGATCGGAAAATGGGAGTGGGAGAAGAGAGCCCTTTGAAGAAGCGCAAGGCGTAGAAAGGAGCATTGGGTAAAAGTGATGAACGGCATTATACCGGGCCTACCGCACTTACACCAGGGTGCATAAGCATACGCATAGATACTGTATGATTCTACATATATTGTAAGCACGGTATGATATATGTACAAAGGATATCCTCACTATCGCCCTCTCGACTCCTGAAGCTTGCCGTGCAAGACGGTAGTCGTGGACCCTTTGGTTCTCCCGTAACCTTCGTAGCGAGGTGAAACGGATAAGAGGATAAGGTGGAGGGCTGCTGCTACATTTGCTTCTCCTTTACTGAGTTGCTGAATGTGCTTTCAAAAGCTCACCCCCACACATTCCCGGGCTGTCTGAGTTTGGTATTCTGATGCGATAAAGTACTGGCTCACAACAAAGAGATGCACCTACCCCACGAAGAGATCCCTGGTTTAACGGCTGAATCAACAGGAGTCGTTTTCCCACATTTCACCCTCAACTCTGGTTCAATGATCCATATTCAATTTGAGCCTCATCTTATAATTGCCGGGTATATTTATTGGCTAATTATGACTTTGAGCCAACTCTCCCCCATAAGCCAATACGGCCGCCAGGCACTTGTTGAGTGCTGTTCTTTAAGATCGGCATCCCAGATTATATCCAAGCCAGCTCCTAAGCATAGAAAGAATACCACCGGTTTTCCGATTCCGATTTTCCAACATCCCAAACATTCTGCCCGGATCCCCCATTGTTTTATTGCTTTCATTGCTGCGACTTTACGTCGCGCCCGGCATTTTCGAGCTGCTATGTAGATATAGTGTCTCGCTATGCTCTGTAGTTAAAGATTGAATTTAGAGCAACTTTTTACATCGTAGTAGGCTAAACTAGGGCCTTACTTTATCTCTCTCTCTCTCTCTCTCTCTTTTTAATGGCCACGCTGCCTATGAACCCGTCACGAAGTTACCTGCCTGTCGCAACAGATGTCCGGTCCGGTAGTGCAGACAATGCAAATCAACGCTCGTGTTCATTCGCGGCCGCTTACTAAACAGGCAATCGCTTTCTTCTTTGGGCTAATCGATCATATGGAGCAAAGTTTGACTGGCCCACAACTTCATTCAGTATAATGTCCCCAAAGACTCCTGATCCAGTTGGCTTGGGCCTTGTCGATTTGGCAGTCCAAATGGTAAAACTTTGAAGGGGCAATAATCATAAGCCAAATGCCTTTACGGAAGTTCCTGAGCTCAGGAGTTGTGGTTGTTGTATTAGGGGAGTTTGGTTGGGGCTGATTTGCATTGTCCGGCACAGCACCGGTGGGACGGGAATGGATGCGGCCTGGCGTGAGGTTTTGCTGCACCTTAGGAGGCTGGAAATGGCTGAGCATACCGGCACTCGAGTCCTGTACGAGTACGGTGAACTCTGCCGGTGTATGGCACGCCACTCACGGGGAAAGAAAAGAAAGAAGGAAAAAAGTACCGGTACATGGACCCCTTGCCTGCGATAACCGATAACGTGCGGGCACTCACGGTACCCCACCAAACGTCGATCCATCGACAACTTCAATGGTTTGAGTACGATAGTCAAAACCTCTTCATCTCTCCACTCCAGAACCCTGAATTCCTATTTAAATTTGGAATTCGACCACCTTCCCCAACCCGGTTCCCTTGTCTCATTTTTTATCACCGATACCACAGAAATACTCCAGGCAGTTATGACTTCGGTTCTTCGTCATTCCTCCCGTCTTGGGATCCGTGCTGCTTCCCTCGCTCTTCCCAGGGGTCGAAATGCGTACGCCACGGCTGCTCCCTATTTCAACAATGAACCAAGTCAACCTTCAGTGATGACATCAATCCCTGGGCCTGTTTCCAGGAAAGCGATCGAGGAATTGGACTCTGTCTTCGACACTAGGAGCTTGAATATGATATGTGATTATGAGAAGAGCGTTGGGAATTATCTCGCTGACATGGATGGCAACGTGAGCTTGCAGATCCCTGAGAGCGCTGTGATATAAAATTCAGCAATATTTATTAACAGGAAACTTTAATGTCGAATAGATGCTACTCGACGTGTTAGTTATGCGTTACATTGAATTCAAATTTGTCTAGCTTTTCCTGATTAACTCAGCTAACTGGTGGAATTCCAATTGGTTTAGGTATTCTCAGATTGCTTCGATCCCGGTTGGTTACAACAATCCTCACCTCATCGCAACTATGTCTTCCAAAGAGACCGTTGATACTCTCGTCAATAGGCCTGCCCTTGGTAACTTTCCTCCAAGATATTGGGCTTCTCTCTTGAAGACTGGGATACTTGCGGTTGCACCGAAGGGTCTGGACCAGGTATTCACTGCTATGGCTGGATCCGATGCAATTGAAACCTCATACAAGGCTGCGTTCATCTACAGACGTCGTATGGAGCGTGGAGAAGGTGTGAGTTTCACTCCTCAAGAGATTGAGAGTGCCATGAAAAACCAAGCTCCCGGGTCTCCTGAGTTGGCAATTATGAGCTTCAAGAAAGCTTTCCATGGCCGATTGTTTGGGAGTTTGAGTACTACTAGAAGCAAGCCAGTTCATAAGCTGGATATCCCTTCTTTCAATTGGCCCCAAGCTTCGTTCCCTCGGTTAGAATACCCGTTGGAGGAAAACATCCAAGCGAACAAAAAGGAAGAAGAGAGATGTCTAGCGGAAGTCGAAGATATAATCAATTCTTGGCATTGCCCAGTTGCCGCTGTTGTCATTGAGCCCATTCAATCTGAGGGTGGTGACAATCACGCATCTCCAGCCTTTTTCCAGGGCTTGAGGGAATTGACACGGAAAAAGGGTGTTCTATTGATTGTTGATGAGGTTCAGACTGGTGTTGGGGCAACCGGAAAATTCTGGGCTCATGAACACTGGAATCTCGAATCTCCGCCCGATATGGTTACTTTCTCCAAGAAAGCCCAGGCTGCAGGTTACTATTTTGGCAACCCTTTGTTGAGACCCAATTTGCCATATCGTCAGTTCAACACCTGGATGGGAGATCCTGCTAGAGCGATCCTCTTCCGTGCCATTATTCAAGAAATTGCGAAGCATGACCTGGTTAAAAATACGGTCAGTCCTTTCCTTTGTATCCTCCGCGATGAATGGCCATTGACTAATTGCCTTCAATCGACATCTTAGGCCGAGACTGGAGATTACCTCTATAGGGAGCTTGAAAAGCTTTCTTCCAAGTTCCCAGAAAAGGTCCAAAATCTTCGCGGAAAGAATCGTGGAACCTTCATTGCATTCGACACGCCTGAGAGGGACGATTTCTTGAAAAAGATGAAGACTTTCGGGGTCAATATCGGTGGCTCCGGGGAGACCGCTGTGAGACTAAGACCTATGCTTGTCTTTCAAAAGCACCATGGTTAGCTTTCATAGCTCTTCCCTACTTCTATTAGCTCGCATACTTACACGTTTTTTTCCGGTTTAGCATCAATTTTGCTAGAGAAGTTGGAATTGGCCCTCAAGGAGAGTTGAGCATCGAATCTGTAAGTTTTTTTCTCAGAGTTTGTCCATAGCCGGTACGGAGCATTCATAATTAGCGCAGGATATAGCCGTCAGATCAGCATGTAGCATTTTAGTTCTTTCTCAAGGTTCGTTGGTTCAAATAAGACTGTCTTGGTATCTGCATATGGGATTGGGGAGTGATGATGCTTCCTTCATGCATGGTTTCGGGACAAATACTTCATGCACGATCACTCGTAGGTCCCCCCCGCAATGAGTTGATGGCATCTCGACATCACAAGCGTCTACTGTCGGTTTTCGGAAATGCGATATCTCAAATCCTGGATTCCAAGCGGCTTGCCCATGTTTTTCCAGTAACGTCCAGCTCATGCAGGCTCCTTCCCAGTTTTCGGTATTTCCAAACACCCTGCGAAATCGATGGCCCCTCCACCGACCAAGAGTGAAAAAGACAATATGTAAAAGAGGGGAGATGCCGTAGAGGGATATGGCATCATTGACCCCCCCCCCCCGCGCCCGATTAGTGTGTGGTTGCCCAAAAGCTGCGAGTACCACAATGTCTGTTGCGTCCCTATTGCTAGTTGTCAGTGAGTTAAGAAGGTAGAATATCATTGTTTCCCCCAGCTTCTGTGGTTTGACGACGCAGAATCTGGTTTCCGGAAGCGCACTGGCCTCTTATAGCGAAAACTACGGATCTTCGTGATGCTGGTTACGTGTAGATCATTCCTGACTAGGGTTAGGGGTGTGGTTTGCCGACTGCGGCTTGAGTGATGGTGGGGTGTGGTGGGGTAGGGAGAAGGAGGAAGGGAACAAGGCTACTTCCTCCGTAAAAGAAGGAAGGGGAAAAAGAGACTCTACGTATCATAGCATGAGCTTTTCTATTATAGCGTACTTTTTTCCGTCATTTTTTATCATCTCTTTTTACCAGAATTTTTAATTATTTATTTTCCCTTTTTTCTTTGGTTGCTTTGTGGCTACATAAGCGTGCATAAGGCTGTCTATCAACGACCGCACACCGTTAACCCAAGCCACCGTCGTGGAAAGCTTGCAGATAGCACCCCTCCACCACCGGCTAAATGACAAGCGAGGCAAGTTGCCTTTGTCATACAATTGAGCCCCTCTCCTCTCTTCTCTGGCGCAGCCCGCGAAGGGGAAAAGCAAAGGTCTTCACCACTACCCTACCCTGCAGTTGCGGCAGAAGCTGTCTCAGAGGTCCACTGCTGTGGGCTATCGTGGCTGGCGGTGCGGCAGGGCGGAGAGAGAGAGCGAGGGAGGAAATTATTGATACTAATTAATTTGATGGTTTGACAAGGAGAGTTGAGACAAAATGCTCGGCCCCGTCAAGAATGGAACGCCAGCAGCAGGTGGGGAGCGGGGGGAGGGGGTATCAATTGATACTATTATGCGGTAGCACAGTTCTAGAGAGGCGAGTTCGCATGCCCTTTCTCATCCTGGTGTTTGTACCGAGCTGAGATTGAGGTTGAATTGCGGTCTTCCGGGTCTTTTGATCACTCGGAGGAGGAGGAGGGACGGATTTACATAACACGACATTACCTGACCTAGCGTGCATGGTAATACGGTATTGCTGTAGCCTAAAGTGATGATCTTGGTTGCAGGAAACCCCAAGGGAGGAGGTGTTCTCCGGGAATTGTAATGTATTATATATACGATATACGGCGGTGGGTTTTGGCCCCAGGCGGATTGGGCTGGGTCTGGCTCGGGCTAGTTTAATACTGTACTTGCAATGTGCAGCAACAGGTAGTGGTTGTTTTGCTATTTTTGTTCCTACTTTTCTAATGTTGATAGTGGCAGGTTATCCGTCTAATATCTAGGTGTTATATTATTATAGCGCTTGAAGGAGGGAAGGAAGGAACCTCATAAAGTTGCCATTTTCGGGGGGGGGGGGTTGGGCCTCTGGGTTTATGCTTGTTCTAGACCTTTTTCGATTTGTTTGGTCCATGTTCTAATTGAGGCTTTAATATTCTACTGGCGAGTTAGATATCGTGTTGCTGATTGGAATGCTATCCAGATACCGGCACTGCAAGTTAGTCCGGGGAAAAGAGGGTTGATGAGTTTGGATTTTTCGTCCTCTTTCATACACACACCCTTTTTTTCTTCCCCCTTTCTTTTAGTCGCTGTACAATTCAGTAAGCAAGCTCAGGCTACACTCTTACCGAACCTCGGCGCATCAGCACAAGCACTGTGAGTATCAGCCGTATGTATTGTATGAGTACATCTTGAGTTGAGTTGGCTATCTGTCCATCTACCTACCTATCAGTCATATATCCGTCCCGTCCTTGTGTGGAGGGAGTGTATGCCGGTTCTCCCAAGAGGTGGGTAGGCACAGCGCATTTGTATGCTCCAGCGCTTACCGACCAACCTACCGTATCTACTCTGCAAAGTATCGGCTCTGCAGAGTATATGTATATACTGTGCGTACAGTTACAGTACTGCACAGGAACCGATACATGGCAAACCACCCACCACAAGACCAAGCTGTGATACCGCATCCTCAAGCTAGCCAGCCAGCCAGCAGCCAATGCAACGTTGCGCAATCCCTCTCGTCTTTCCTTCCTTTCCTCCCTCCCTCCCTCAAGCTGTAACAAGTTACTATAGCCCCCTCCCCCCGGTTTCACCATACCGGAATTGACGATATCAAGGAGATAAAGCGGGGCACGGGAGGGGGGGGGGATACGAGTATTAGGTTGGACTGGATCGAATTGGAATTGGGGTTAGGTGAAAGGAAGTATTTTCGTAGATTCTGCAGGACCCGGCGGCAGCGGACGCAGTATCAGTACGGTAGATACCGGTATCTCACTGCGCTGCGCTGGCGCCATATCCACCCTATTTACTGCCCGCTATCTGGATCATCTTAGTGGTTGGGGTAGGGGTCCATCTGCTACACCGGGTTCGGTGCTTTCTTCCTTGGAGATATCATACCGTGTGCTTATCACGACATCAACGATATTAACATTTACTGATGTTGCATACTTGTAGTAGACCACTGTATCCACCAAGTTTTAAACTACAACCAGCAGATAAATAAACAGATGGATGGATAAGCAAAAAAAAATGAATAAATATATGTCTGGACTCCATCCCCACCACGCCATACATAAACCAATGGGTGAAGCAAGAGGGAGAGGAGTTGTGCATAAGACTCCTTTCCTGATACTCGTATGATACTGTGACTTTTTACTGTAGGGATTCCCCAGGCACGAAGGGAAGGCTAATCTAAACATAGAAGTCTTACCTAAACTCACGTGACCTTGAAATCGGCACAGCGAGCGAGTCTTGGCGCAAGGAAGGAGAGATGGAGATGAAGCGTGTCTTGATTGTTTCTAGCTCTTGTATGGTTCCTGCATTTCCCTCCTTTCTTTTTTTTTTGTTCTTTCATACCTTACCCTACCCTACCCGGAGCTTTTGACGAACGCACGACGACCCTATCGCCTCAACGCTGGCTTACTGACCGACTCAATTTGACGGAACGGGGTAGAACAGATCATACGTCAGGCGCCTAACCATTGACAAGGAACAAACTGCGGCCCGAGCGGGAAGAGAAATAAACACGCATCTGTAGAGCTGGAATACAACTATGTCTTCCGAAGGGCGAAAGTCGGGCGAGAGAGGGGGGGGTGGGGATACCGCTGGTGGTGGAGGCAGGACTGAGGTTTCTTCACAGACGAGTGCTTTCCAGTCTGCTGTTGCTGCTTGGAGAGGTTTGTTTTCTCTCCTGTTTCTTCCTCTCGCCTTACCTTGGATGAGGTGAGATGAAATGAGGTTGGAGAAGCTAATGCGAAAATGGGAGGAGGATGAGGAGGGTAGATATCGATCTCACAACGCTACAAAAGAGCCTCGACGCTACTGCTACGGAAATCGTCAGTTCGCAGAAGGATGGACTTATTCAGCGGAAGGAGCTGGCGCAGAAGACGAAGGAGTACAGGAAGCTTGATGAAGAGGCTAGAAAGGAGGAGTGGAAGGGGCTATTGAAATGTTTGCCTTTTTACTACACCCCTTCCTTCCTTACCATAGGATGGACAAGTGTAGTTTACTGATGATTGCGGATGAGCTAGCATATCAAATGTTCATCGACCATTTGAGCACTTCCAAAAAGGCCACTGAGAACTCCTTCCTGTCGGTTTACTCCTCCATCTCTGAAGCTCCCGATCCGTACCCGCTTCTCGAAGCCACAATCGATTCGCTAGTCTCCCTGTCCGACATGCAATCCCTCAACCGCGAGAATTCCTCCTTAAACGCTACGGTCGCCCGGTTGTCCGGGCAGGTGTCTAATCTGGAGGCTTCGATCCATGCGAAGAATAAGGAGCTTGAGAAGAGGGAGAAAGAACGGGACGAGGAGGTCAAGAAGACCGAAGAGGTCTGGAGCGGAGTTCTCGATGAGAAGACGAGGAATTGGGAGGGGAAGGAGAAGGCGCTTATGGAGAAGTTGCAGCACCAGGAGAGCGTGCTTAAGGAGATTAAGGCGAGTTATGAGGTTGCGCAACGCATGGGAGGTTCTGGTGGGAGGGGCGCCGATGGTGAAGAGGACATGCTTGTCAAGGAGCGCACGGCAGAGCTAGAGCTTGTTTCCAGCGATCTTGAGAGGACTACACTACGGTTGGCAGGGGTGGAGGCTAGGAATGAACAATTGAGGGCCGAGTTGGCCAGTGCGAAGGACGGGATTACGGACAAAGTAGAGGAGAAGAAGGATGAGGAGGATCCTATTATCGCACGCCTCCAAGAGCAGAACTCGGATTTGCTTAAGAAGGTGGAGAATGTACGCTCTGATAGCGAGGGCCTAAAGAGAGAGTGGGAACGGAAGATTAGGGCTTTGGAGCGCACAGTTGAAGCGCTCAAGAGGGATAAAGACACACTCAAGGAGAAGGTGAACAGATGGGGAGACTATGAAGAGGTGCGGAGAGAGTTGGAGATTTTGAAGGTTTGTCCTGTGTTTTTTAGACACCCGCGGATTTGGAACTTTAGCTCATACGGCGTAGTCCATTGAATTCTCGACTGGGGACGACGGCGAGGAAGAGGATGAGATGCTGGATTTTTCGAGGACAGGGACGGCAGACAATGGCAGCGCTACGAACGGTGATAAAGTCAAGGGTGATAAGAAAGAAACCTTGGAGCAGCTCCTTCTGGCTCGGAATAAAAAACTCGGGAGTGACCTGACTCTCCTCCGGGTATCCCATGACGAGCTCTCACAGCAACTCCGCACCCTCCAGCAGACTCTTGACTCGACCACTTCGGAGCTATCTTCCTCTAAAGCTCTCAACCAAAAGCTTGAAGACGACCTGCTGAAATTCCAACAAGAAACTCAGCACTCCCCCGCTTTATCCGTAGCGGGCACCTATGTCCCCCGGTACCCCACCCAATCCACCGCTCATAGTTCCCACACTGGTCGCACTCGGGTCCCCCCGGCCTCTCCCATAATCTCTGGCGCGGTCCCCCATGTGTCATCGTCCACCCAACTATCACTCGAAACCCTCCGCGCCGGCGAAACCCAAAACGCCGGCATCCTCCCCATGATCACAGCGCAGCGCGACCGCTTCAAGGCTAAAAACACCCAACTAGAAGACGAGCTCTCGCGTGTGCACGCTACGGTCTCCAACCTCCGACAGGAAGTCGCCTCACTGCAAAAAGACAACCTACAGCTCTACGAGAAGACTCGCTACATCCAAACGTACCGCCAGCCCCCGGCACTAAGCACCAACACCGCGGCCAGCTCCGGCTTCGGCGCAAATATGAACCCGTCCTCCACCCTCCACACGTCCAACGCCTCCTCGTCGGGAAATCCGATAGACAGGTACAGGCAAGCCTATGAATCGAATATATCCCCATTCGAGGCCTTCCGCGGACGCGAGACGGCCAGGGCATTTCATCGCATGGGTGTCCTCGAGAGGATAATTTACTCTTTGACAAGGGTTGTGTTGGCGAATCGGCTGAGTAGGAATTTGTTTGTTGGGTATTGTCTTGCGCTGCATATCCTTGTGTTCTGCGTCGTTTGGTATTCGGCGATCGTGGAGGTTGAGAGGCATGGTGCTGCCGGAATGGCGGGGGCTGCGGGGGCGGGGATTAATGCTGGTGGGGGTGGTGGGATGGGTGTCGGGGCAGGAGCGTTTGATGATGGGGAGTGAGTTGGTGGATGGGTAGATTTTAGATGTGAGCGGGAAGAAAGGAAGGGATGGGGAAAAGGGGGTAGGGATTTTTCTTTCTTTCTTCTTTTCTCTGTTTTGTATGTGTATATTGTGGAGTATAATGTTTTTATTAGTGGTGGTGGTGGTAGCTCTTAAATCATTTTCTTGTCCATAAAGATAGGCGATTGATGCGCCGTGATTACGGGAAATAAACATTTACTGTTTTCATTTGGGGGGGAGGGGAGCACAGAGCAAAACACAACCATTGTACTGTATTCAATCTACCATAAACGCTATGAAAATGAGAGGGTATCTAATATACGATAGAAGAGCTGACCAAGAAAAAGGAGAAAAAAGACAAAAGCTCGACGCTGTGTATCCCTCCAACTTCCCCTTTCACCCTTCCACCACCCTCCTCCACATAAACAGAGACAAAGACAAAAAAACTAAAACAAAAAAAACTCCACCAACATGCGCCCACTACAAAAGAAAGCTACTATCCTCCTATGCTCATCAGATCCCCCCAGCGGCGGCTCTATCAGCTTCGAGCTTCTCCACCACCACCACCTCATCATCACTAGAGACACTGCCACTACTCCCGCCATAGTCATCATCAAAAAATATTCTGCCTTGGTTCTCCATCTCTTCTAGTAGGCCGGTGCTGCTGCTGTTTCCGTCCATGTTGGTTGAGCGCTCGGTGGGAGACCAGGAGAGCCAGGTGAATTTTTTCTTCCCCTGTCCTTCCTGCTCCTGCTCTCCCCGAGGAGGGGGAGGGGGAAGGGGAGTAGAAGGAAGGGGTGATGGTTTCCTCCCCCGCATCTGACCCCCGCCGACAAGTTCCGTCTTCCCAACACCGCGCGTAATCCTCCGTCCCCGCTCGAGAACCCTCTCAACCACCAACCTATTCTTGACGAACTCCAATTTCGGAAATGTGCACCTCTGCCCGACCTCAAGCATCCTCCCCAACCTCTCTACTGTCGGATCGGATAGTATATACCAAAAATCACTCACCCTCGTCCTCGGCCAAATTGTGATATTCCCATCGAACTTTTGCAAGAAAACACTGCTCCAATCCTGACTCAGCGGTCGGGGCAATAGCTCCAAGTGCCGAAGTACTTTTAACCATTTCGCCATGTCGAGTTTTAGGTATTGCTCTAGCGCGGAACCTAAGAAGCCCCCGCGCCAGCCCTTTCCTTTCCTGTGGGTTACCGGACGACCGACCGAGCCGCGGGGCGAGAAGAAGAAGATGTTCACGTGTGGGTTTACCTGCGAGACTATGCTGAAGGTTACGTTGAAGTGCGTGTTTAGCGCACGCAGCGGGATGTCCGTGCGGAGTGAGCCGTCTTTCCATTTGTGGCCGAAGGAGAAGGGGGTTATTGTGAAGGGGTGGTGCGGGGTTTTATTCATTAGGACTACGGGGTTGAGGATGCCCGGAACAGCGGCGGAGGCGAGGACTGCGGAGAAGATGCAGCAGTCTGGGGCTGTGAGGTAGTTTAGGAGGATGGAGGGGCTGTGTAGGAAGGGGGGTTACGTCAGTATGGCTGGCAATACTAGGGGGAGGAGGGAGGACGGACGAGTGGGGATCGGAGGGTATGCAGGAAATATTTAGGATTCGTCCCGTGCGTTCGTAGGCTTCTTTGAAGGTTAGGCTTCCACGCGTGAACCAGCAGAGACGCCGGGCCCAGTCCACGCTGTCGAAGCGTGCGCCAGTCTTCCACCAGCGGTAGAGCCAGGTCTGTTGCGCCTTTGTTAGTTAGTGTGGAGGGAGGGAGGGGCAAGAAGCAGAACGCACAAACATATCGTCATGGCATGCAGTGATTTTCTGGGCGAGTGCTGGAACAAGTAACTTCTTTAGTTCCTCGTTCGTTCGAGTGCAGACTAGTGCCGCGACAAGTGCTCCCCCAGAAGTTCCTGTGATGACGGTTGGGAGAAGGCCGGCGTCTAGGTGTGCCTTCACGACGCCAAAGTGATAGTAGCTAGAGCAGCTTAGCAAGTGATAATTCGTGAACGAGTTTGTGAGTGGGTATCATACGCAAAGCTGGCGCCGCCAGATAGGCATAAAGCTGTTCGTCCATAATTGCTAGATAGATGTTTGAACAGCGCTCTCTTCTCCTCCATGTCCAAGGAATTCGTCTCGAGCAAGAACTTTAAACTTTTCTCTACTACTCAATGTTAGAACCTTATGGGTGAGGAGTATGCGCAACGGTTTAAACATACGCTCCTGAATAAACTCCTGCACCCGATCTTTGGTCCCGTAATACGTCTGCGAGTACATCCTAAAGCTTTCAATTCCGGCAAAATTACTCTTGACGCAAGCCTTCACGAGCTCCCTAAGGTGGTCGACAGTTCTGTTCCCTTTAGTCGTGCCCCCGCCCCCGCCATCACCACCGTTCTTCTCCTCTGAGTTTGGCTGGCTTTCCCCGTTCACCGTGCTCTCCGCTCGTTCCTCTTCCTCGGCTTTCTGTCGAAGGCGCCATAGATCCGCCACAACCTTCTTTACCGTCGAGTAGTCATAGTAGGCAAACGCATCCTCAGCTCTCCAAGCGTCAGCGCCGAGATAGCTATCCAGCTCCTTCGCTGCAAGTTTCCACTCCTCGTAATTCTTCGTGGAGCGGAGCTTTCGGCGAAGGCGCGCCCGTCGTCCGCGCCAGGTTATCCAGTATTCGTATTGGGAGATGTAGAAGCGGGTCATTAAGTAGAGAATTCTAACAATACCCCCGGTCAAGTAAGTAAGAAAATGTGTGAGCCTTCGGGAAGGGTGGGGAAGACCTACGAAAGGATGAGGAGCCAGGCAGACACAATCATCAGCAACGGCCATTTGAGTAATTGGTAGACGAAGCCTTCTCTCGTCTCGTCCTTTCCTCTTTTGGGTCGCTTCTTTGGCCGCTTTCGTCGGATCCGCTGCTTGATTGGTTTCCAGTCGTTCAAGGCCGTGATAAAATCTTCGTCTGTGGCGTCGGGTGCGTGGACGGCCTTTTCGAAAGCAGCGATGTCTGGAGTGAGGTGTCAGGTTTGAGGGGAGTGGAAAGTATGGGGAACCGACTTACCGGCTTCATCAACAAAGTCTGTGTCAAAGTCTGGCAGTTCCTGTTCCGCTTCTCTCCCTCCCTCCTGCTTCTTCTGCGGCGTCGGCCCGTCGGATCTATTCCAGCCTGCCATCTTGACCAGCGTTGCTGTAGCAACTCGCCAGCCCACTCACTCATTCACTCTTAGTATCGTCAGGGTGCAAGTTGCGACAAATGGAGATGTTAAAGGCTATTCGCAGACCGGGAACTGCAGAATAAGAGGTTATCCGCAAGTCCCAAGTGCTGGGGAGGGAGGGCTGGGACACAAGGGGGGGAGATGTTGGCCCCCCCAACGTTGCGTCACTCGCGTGATCACCAGCCAGAACCTAGCTGGTCCCTGCTCCTGTCACCCGCTCTTTTTTGCTTGTTGTGGGCGATCAGCCGGGGTTTGGCTGTCCTATTGAGGGGAAAGGTTGGTTACTCAGCGGGGATTTTACCCTTTTCTTTACCACGAGCACTCGAGTACAGCACTTGCCGGTGAGAAAAGGGCAGCTTGATCTGTGGATTTGCTCCCGGTGCATTAAATTTGCAATCATGGGGAGTGTCTTTTTTTCACAATTCATGGTTTTGAGATTCCTTCTGGAATCTACTCGTACATACTTGTATCACTGTGCCGGTACCGGTATCATAGCGGACTGTTACGGGGTTCCAGGATCTCGCCTCTGAAAACGGTGGGTGCCGCGCTCGGTTGGGCCGTACCCTACTCCACATGCGCAGGGCGAAATACCAGTACTGGCCAGTATGAATACAGTAGGGCTCATCTACGGTAGTCTGGATCGAATCTGGGGTCGAGGCAAGGGCCTAATCCCAGGGTTAGATGTTACCCGACCTTGGCGATAAAGTACGATTGTTTAATACCCGTAATCTATGATATCATACCCAATGCCATAGGGTGCGCCATACCAATAATACTACATCACCGAGCACCGTTTGTTCTCATTTGTGCTTGGTTCATGAGCTACAAAGGGCGGGCCCACGCATAGCCATCTACTCGTAAGGGTCCCATTCGTGGCCTGTGTGGTCAGAGTATCCATTACTATGTTCCCGCCGCCATGTCCCGACGGACAAGTATGGATATCGGCTTCTAGCATGCAGCACGATACCGTATGGCCATTCCGCCCGCTAGCCTATACGAGCCCTAGTGCGCAGTATTCGTAGCCTCCTGGAAGGGCCTCATTGTGTTTAGCAGCCTTCTTATCATACCGGTAATAGTAATGCCTCAATAAGTTATTTACATAACCCTCACGAAGCCCTCACAGAAAAGGCCAATACGACAAGCGTGGTTATCTGGGGGTTAGAGGTAGTGCTGTAGAAATGATATGTATCCTGTGGGATGGGCCCTCCTCTGGCATGCTTCTTGGAATTCAAAGTCTGGTGTGATATGCGAAGCATGCCATTGGTAGTTTTTGAAAGATCTGCCGTCTGAAGCAGGATTCGAATCCCCGGAAAAGGTCGAACAATACCTTACAATCCATTAAGCTGTTTTCAGGTACCAGTCTTGCTCTAGTATACATCCCAACCCCCAAAGGTTTAACCGGCGGTAAGTGTTCAACCGGTAGAAGGTCGGAAGGTCGGATTCGTTGATTGGCCATGTTAGCGCCCTGTGGGTAAGTCTGTTCCTTTAACAGGTGATGTTATATTCAAAGTAATTAGTGTGATAGTCTTGTCTATCGCCGTGCGAAAAGTGAGCGAAATTCAGCACAGATAAAGAAAGGATACCCCAAGGAAATCGAGTCTTTCTGACTTTGTTCAAAACTTTGGGCTGTGTTGTATAGAGGGCTGCCGAGTTGAGCTGATTTACAGTACTCGAGTACCGTACTAGTACTACGATAACTTGCCGGTACGACACTGAAGCCGCCATGACTGTGTCGTAAAAACTCTCGCAATTGGCTACCGTATCCCAGTACGCCTCAAACCTCCGGGGCCTAGGGCAAAAGGTCTTGGAAAGGGTTAGTGCTTCCTGTGGTGATACCGATAAGATCAGGCTTCAGGACATGTTGGATCTCAATGCCTGCTATGATATGCCCGAGTAGGCGATTGTGCTACCGGTAACTTGCCAGACTAAACCTATCCTGGGCCGAGGAAGAGATAACATAATCCTCTGCAGATCTCATTCCGCAATTGTCCGGCAACCTTCTTTCCGCGAGTGGTACAGACCGTACAGTGGGTGCCTGAGCGTGATGACCGAATGAATTTGGGGAGGGACCCAAAAGTTCCGCAACACTGTGTACATCTCAACACTAACAGACCAAAGATTTCCGAACCGGGGGGCCCGGAATTCCGGGGCCTGGAAAGTTCTGGCGTCTTATGCCAATTTTTCTCAGTCGCTCATTTGTCATCTCACAGCTTTGCTACCAAAGGGATAATAAAGCAAAGTTCCCCGAGCGGGGTGCGTCGGAATTCCTTGCGTAACGGAGAGAACGAGGGAGAGCAAAGGGGAAGAAGGAATACTGATATCATCCAATGGCACAATCGTGGGCCGCTCAATCCTCATCCTCCTCCTCACAATCTAATAACTCCGCTGCTACTGCCGCACCCCACTCCGCTGCCCATCCCCCGAACGGTACCGATACTGGTACCGAGCAGAATGCACTGTCTCCGTCGGAACTGTTCAAGTGTTCGGTGTGCGACAAGGGATTTGAACAAAGTGAGTTTTCTCTTTTTTTTCACCCCCATTTTCATTTCCCCCCCGTTTAGTGCAAGTCTTGCTGCATATTTGATGCGGTCCGCACTTGCATACCCGGTATGGGTGGAGGGGTGGGAGAACTTGTGCAGTTGGTTTATCGATACGATGTGGCGATAAGGGAAAGAGAAGAAAGGGGGCTGGCTGACTGGTTGTATGCGTGTCACCTTTTGATCTGAACAGGATCGTCACGCGATAGACACCAGCGACGATGTCGGCAGAAGCAGATATCTGGGACCATTCCCAGGAAGAAGAGCTGTGCATTATGCACCCAAGCGAAAACCAGGTGTGACCTATTAACGCCATCCTGCTCAAGGTGTAAAAATAAAGGCCTTGAATGCCACTACTACCACCAACCACCCCCACAGCACTCCCACCCCCATCACTATCCAACAGCAACAACAACAACCCCTCTTCGCACAACAACTCTGACCCACCGCCGCTCTCCTGTCAGTTTCTCACAAGAAATCTCCCTCCCAACCCCGCCATGCACAGACAGCGGCCTGTCGGAGGAACTCTCAGATGAGAGCCTACACCACACTGAGAATCACAGAAGCGGCAGCAGCAATAACGGAATGGGGGACATGGAGATAGCAGACTGGGGCGACATAAACCACAGTCTTCTCGAGTGGAACATATTCACCGGGTCGGCTGGGGACATGGAACTCCACAACGTATGCACAATCGGGAGTGAAACCCCCCTATCTTCTCCGGGCGCCTACCAAAACCTTTACAGTCCGAACCACCTAGGAAACCCGATGGACCAGCAGATACGCCTCGCTCCGCGGCCCCCGGTATCCGTCGAGTCGTTCAAGCAGATGCGGAAGAACCGTGTTGACACCGTCCCTGCCCCGGGTCCCAAGAATAAGTTCGTCTTCGTTGATAGGGTGTGCAGGGCGTATCCGAAGATGATTACTGGCAGGAATGGACCTCCGCCGTTTATACACCCATTACATCTGGTTCCTGGGAGGATGACGAGCGCGTTGGCGAATTGTAGGGGGCTGGTGGATATGTATAAGGCTATGACACCGGATAATAGGTCGTTCGTCATGAAATCTATTGCGAATGAGCATGGGAGGATATTGGCTGAGGCGGAGGTTGGTCTTTCTCCTCGTGACTACCCTTTTGACATTATGGGGAAAGATGAGAATCTGACATGAGGCTTTATCGCTCGTTAGTATGTGCGAGTGGGTGAAGTGGAGAAAATAGGTGTGCTACAGGCCGCACTTATATATGGAATAATTCGACATTTCGAGCATGATCCGACGTTTGATAGAGCTGCTATGGTTTCTATGGAAGTACGTGCACACACACCCCTCTAGCATTCATAACCCCTAGAGTTAATGCGCTCCTTCTCCCCAGGCGATGGCGGTAAACGTTGGCGTAGCCGACATCATCGCAAAAGGCGAGCTGGAAGGCGTAAGACCGGCCTGGGACGAATGGATTATAGCGGAATCCAAACGCCGGTCCGCATCCCCCTTCCCCCTCACCTCCTTGACCCTACTAACTTCGACAGAACAATGATAGCCGTCTACATGCTCGACGGCTCATTCCACTACGCCCACAACATCCCAACCTTCACCTGCGGCGAGCTCCAAGGGCTACTCCTTCCGACCCCGACCACCCTCTGGCAATCGTGCGACCGCTCCAGGTGGGAGTATGAGTACGAGAACTATCTCTCAGACCTCCGTGGCCGGCGGCTGCCCAAAATGGCAGACATATTGTCGAGTGAGCTGGCGTATTTCAACATCGAGGAGTGGATTAGCAGGATGGATAACTTTGGCGTCACGGTTTTGGCTATGGTGGAGAATTGTCGGGAGAATGTGCCAGATGCGGTTGAGGAGGGGGGGGGGTTGGGCTAGACGGAGGAGGGGTGGGGGTTTCTGTTTTGGATAGGTCTGCTTTCGGGTTACCTGTCGCTCTATACCAAGATTTCTTGTTTTCTCGAAACTGCGTTGCTCACGCACGCCTTTTTCTGGATCGTCGGTGTTTAGGATGTTGGCATTGTCTTTGTTGGGGATTTTTTCCCTCTCGTTTCCTCTTTTAACTGTAGTAATGGGCCGGGTTGGATTAACTTATTCTCTTATAAGTTAGAGGTCATTCTTCGCTGTACTTGAAGAAGGAGAGCAAAGAAGCTGGAGGGAGGCTTGCCGGGGGGTGCTGTCTCTGTTGGCTGGATAATGTTCTATAAGTATCTTAGAGCATAATGCTATATGGTAGTGAGCCGTTTTTAAGAAAATTGCCAACATAAGCTTTTGAAGTGTGATAGGCCTGGCGGCTGGCCGTCAAGATCTAGCTAATTGTCCGAGTGATACTCCGTGCAGCAGTTTGGCCGAGTCACTGGTCTCATTGGTGGTCCAGACTTTGTTTACAGCATGGCCCTACTCTAGGCGGGGGGGGGGGTATCGCGTAATTGGTGGTCTGTGTGAGTGGGGGGGGGGGCGTGCCATTGCTGAGAGAAACCCCGTTTCACGGAGACTTTTTGTCTGGCGACTGTACCATAACTCGACGGGGGATAATTTCCTCTAGTCATTCCCGCAGGCAAAATTTGTAAGTTTGAAG
>Ga0307517_10000766_pt1 | contig 55210 bp, 55 predicted proteins | sample 23_EM_MG_FD_194515 | JGI IMG/M metagenome (GOLD analysis project Ga0307517, IMG submission 194515) | Populus trichocarpa ectomycorrhiza microbial communities from riparian zone in the Pacific Northwest, United States - 23_EM | ecosystem: Host-associated > Plants > Roots > Unclassified | place... | reverse complement strand
TGCGGCGCATCGCCGAGCGCACCTTTGGCAATATCGACGCCCTGGTACTGCCCACCGCGCCGACCGCCTACTCGACCGCGCAGGTGCTGGCCAATCCGGTCGAACTCAACTCCAGGCTCGGTACCTATACCAATTTCGTCAATTTGCTCGATCTCTGCGGGCTGGCGTTGCCATCAGCGATGCGACCCGACGGCATTCCGTTCGGCATCACGCTGCTGGCGCCCGCCGGTCACGACGCGAAACTCGCCAGCATCGGCCGCGTGTTCCATGCCGATACCGGGTTGAAGATGGGCAGCAAATGTTTGACGCAGCCGCCGCTCGCGGCATTGTCAACGGAAGTAATCGGCGACGAAATCGCAATCGCCGTGGTCGGCGCGCATCTCTCCGGCATGGCGCTGAACGGTGAACTGACCACGCTCGGCGGACGCCTGCTGGAAGAAGCCGTCACCGCGCCGGACTACAAGCTCTATGCGCTCGACACCACGCCGCCAAAGCCCGGCATGCTGCGCGTCGAGGCAGGCGCCGGATCGGCGATCAAGCTGGAACTGTGGGCGTTGTCGGCGGCTTCGTTCGGAAAATTCGTCGCCGCGATCCCGCCGCCGCTCTCGATCGGCACCATCCGCCTGGCCGACGGCCGCGGCATCAAGGGATTCCTCGTCGAGCCGGCGGCGATCACCGGCGCGCGCGATATTTCCGCGTTCGGCGGCTGGCGCGCGTTCATGGCGCAAAAGGCGGTGCTCTGACCGAACCCACATGTCCATCCGTATCTCGGCAGGTTATCCCTTGACCGACACCCTAAAATACAACTAAAAATTGCCTCATACTCTCTATGCTGCCTTTTTCATTCTTCTTATTTGAAAGAACTCTCGGATGTGGTCGGCCCTGCAATCGGTCCTTGGCTCGATTCTCCAATTCGGAGCGAACCACCTCCTGACATTGGCAATCGATGCAGTGCTGACGGGTTTGCTGTTTCAACCATTGTGCAGCTTTCTCACCAATGGGTGGGTACGCAAGGCTGAGGAGGTTGAAACAAGTCTCATTCCAGAGGCAAAGCGAACCTACCTCAAGGTTTTCTGGAACATGGAAGTTCCTGCCGCGGGAGTCGAAAAAGAATTTTCTGCCCTATATTCCCGGTGGTACGGGCGCAAACGATACGCGGCCCCTCTCGCCCTGGTCTTTGTAATCGCAGCCGTAGAGAATTTCTATCTGGCTCAAGAACTAATTCGCCTGATTACAGAGAGCATCAATGGGCAATCTGCGACCGTAAAGCTTACGACTTCGGCCGCGGCTATAGCCGGTGCCTACACATTTGTAACGTGGGACTTTTTCGGACGTGTCCAACGAAGAAATCTATCGACGACGGATGTCCTCCGCGGCGCTCTGAGGCTCGCGATGGCCATGCCCGTGGGATTCGCATTCGCCGTCATTTCCGACGGAATCGGACCTTTTCTGGCCTTCGCCGTGGGCGTATTTCCGCTTGAAACGATCAGCACGCTCCTCCGAAGATTGGCAAACGACAAGCTAAAGGTCGAATTGGGCGCCAATACTTCTCCAGATCAAGTAGGAATCCTCCCCGGCATCGACCGCTCGATTGCTGATCGGATTGAGGACGCGGATATCACCACCATCCCACAATTGGCGTGGTGTGACCCTATAGCGCTTACCATGCGTTCCAATCTTGCGTTCGATTATGTTGTCGACATCGTCAGTCAGGCGCTCGCGTGGGCGTATCTGGGAGAAAAGCTCAAGGTATTGAGAACCTATGGCCTAAGAGGCGCGTACGAAATTCGACTATTGATGAACGATCTAGCGAGTCAGGATGCTTCAATCAGGGCGAAGGCCGAAGCAGTCTTGCCGGTCGCAGCCAAGGCCGCAGACATGCAAGTCGAAGGATTTGCATATGCGCTTGCTTTGATTGCCGAAGACAAGGCAACGCAGTTTCTTTTCGACGCAGCTTAGCGGTACCCCCGCAGCACACGAATAACTCTCGTCGAGAACTACACTGTCACCGCGTAAAGCTCGTACTCATCGCGCACCAATTCGATGTGCGCGCGCATCGCCGCCGCGGCGCCGGTCTTGTCGCCGCGCATGATCGCGACCACGACGCGGTCGTGCTCGGCGTGCGACTTCGCGAGCCGGCCGAGATTGCGGAACTGGGCGCGGCGGAACGGCTGCACCCGTACCCGCGTCGCCAGCGTCATCTCGGCGATGTAGCCGTTTTGCGAGCCGGCATAGATTGCGTTGTGAAAGCGCTCGTTGACTTCATGGAACCGCTCGGGATTGCCGGCATGGCTCAACACCCGCAATTCCTCGTGGATGCTTTCGAGTTTCTGGCGATCCGCTGCCGGCATCCGCTCCGCGGCGAGCCCCGCGCACAGTGCTTCCAGCTCTGCCATCGCCTCGAACATGCCGGTCAACCGCTCGAGCGACGGCTGCGCCACCACGGCACCGCGATGGGCACGGGATTCGACCAGGCCGCTTGCCACCAGTTGACGTAGCGCCTCGCGCACCGGTGTCCGCGACACGCTGAAGCGCCGCGCGATATCGGTTTCATCCAGCCCCGATCCCGGCGCCAGCACACCGCGCACAATCTCGTCGGCGAGTTGCAGCCGCAACTCCTCCGCACGCGTTACCTTGTCCCGTTGCGGCGAAGCGCGGTCGACGCGCCGGACCATCGGCTCGGACTCGGCGCTGGACTGCGCTGCGCGCGTAGGAAGATCGTCAAGGCTCATTTGATTTGACCCAAGTGCTTTTGATTCACGTGCTTTTGATTCATGCGCTCTCAAGATCCGGGCTCATCGATGATGCTGACATGGGCGGCGACGATTCTCCATCCCTCGGAAAAGCGCACCCAGGTCTGCATCTGCCGTCCCACCTTCTTGCCGCTCCACACATCCCGATAAAACAACGTCGAGGCAACGGCGGTATCGCGGCCATAGGTGGTGATGACGGTTTTGTCGGTCGTGCGCATCAGCCCCACCGGCGAGCGCCCGGCGCGAAACGCCATGATCGCCTCATAGCCATAGAGGTTTTCATTGATGCCGTAGCGCAGCGTGCGGGAATCGTTGCGGAACAGCTCATCGAGCACCGCGACGTCATTCGAGACCAGCGCCGCTTCATAGCGCGCAAATTGCGCGGTGACTTCGGCGAGCACGTCGGGAAGATCGATGTCCATGGCTAGATTCCTCTCGGCGCGGATGCGGCGGCAACGCCGGACTGCTCCAGCGCATGGGCCACACGAAGCGCGATATCCTCGCGCCAGGGCGCGGCGATGATCTGCACGCCGATCGGCATCGGCTCCAGCGGCACCGGCACCGCGACCACCGGAAGGCCAATGAACGAAATCGGCTGGGTGTGGATACCGATATTGGCACGCACCGGCAGTTCGACACCATCGAGCTTGAATGTCACCTGCCCGAGCTTTGGCGCAACGCAGGGCGTGGCCGGTGCGATAATCACATCGACTGATTTGAACAGCTCGAGCACTTGCGCGCGATACCAGCGGCGGAATTTCTGCGCGCGGTCGACCAGCGGCGCCGGCACCATCGCGCCGGAAATCAGGCGATCGCGCACCGCCGGATCGAAATCATTGGGGCGCTTGCGCAGGCGATCGAGATGCAGCGACGCGCCTTCGGTCGTCGAGATCACGTATGCCGCAGCGCGGGCGCGGGCCGCCTCGGGGATCTCGATGGTCTTTGTTGCGCCGAGCGCCTTGGCGACGCGCGCGACCGCCTCGGCCGCTTCGGGAAAAACGTTCTTCTGGAAATAGCCGCCGGCAATCGCGACCCGCAACCCGCCGATATCCTGCGTCAGCTGCGACGTGACAGGCTCAATAGGCCGCGTGGTGCACGCGGCATCGTCCGCGTCAGGCCCCTGCATCGCATCATAGGCTAGCGCGAGATCGCCAACGCTGCGCGCGAACGGGCCGAGATGATCGAAACTCGCCACAAACGGAAACGACCGCGCGCGCGACAGCCGGCCATAGGTCGGCTTCAGGCCGAAGATTCCGCAGAAAGACGACGGCACCCGGATCGAACCGTTGGTATCAGAGCCCAGCGCGATCGGCACCAGGCCGCCGCCGACCGAGCTGCCGGAGCCACCGGAGGAGCCACCGCTCATCCGCGTCCGATCATGCGGATTGCGCGATGGGCCATCATGGATGTTCTCGCCGGTGAAGTCGTAGGCGTATTCGCCCATGTTGAGCGCGCCGACCAGCACCGCACCCGCGGCCTCCATGCGCTCGATCAGCGTCGCATCGCGCGACGACGGCGCGAGGTCGCGATTGATCTTCGAGCCTGCGCGCGTTGGCAGACCCTTCACATCGAACAAATTTTTGACTGCAAACGGGACACCGGCGAGCGGGCCGACCTTTTGCCCGGAGGCGACAGCCCCATCGACGGCACGAGCCTTGGCGCGCGCGCGATCGGCGGTGACGTCGGTGAACGAATTCAGGACAGAATCATGCTTGGCGATCCGCGCCAGCGAGGCTTCGGTCGCGGCGAGTGCGGTCATCTTGCCGCCGGCTACGGCCTGCGCGATCTCTTGAGCGGTCATGGCTTGATCAGGCTGTGTAGACACTGGCCGGCTCGGTTTCATCGGGCAATGCAAATTCATCGACCAGCCGCGCCAGCCTCAACGATACTTCGAGGTTCGCGCGCACCGCCGGCCGCCAGGAATCTTCCACCGGCAACGCCAGCGCTTTTGCGACGGCGTCGATATAGTCGTCCAAGGCTTCAGTCGATTTGCTCGTCACGTTCTCTCCCTAGCTTGTCATCGCCCGCGATCCACGATTACTGGATGCCCCGCTTTCGCGGAGCATGACAGCGAAATCAAACCGGCAACGGCGGATGCGGGATCGCCGTCAGCAGTTCCTTTGTATAAGCGTCCTGTGGATCGCCCAAGACCTGTTCAGACGGACCTTGTTCCACGATTCGCCCCGCGCGCATCACGATGACACGATCGCACAACAGGCGCACCACATTCAAATCATGGGAGACAAACAGATAACTCATACCCAAGGACGACTTGAGGTCCTGCAAGAGATTGAGCACCACCGCCTGCACGGAGACGTCGAGCGCCGCGGTCGGCTCGTCGAGGATCACGAGTTTTGGGTGCAGCGCAATCGCGCGCGCGATGCCGACGCGCGCCTTCTGGCCGCCGGACAATTGATGCGGAAAGCGATCGAGCAGATTAATGGGGAGGCCGACCAGCCCCGCGAGTTCCTCGCAACGGGCACGTAGCGCGTCGCGGCCCCGGATGTCGCCGAGTTGCATGATGGGGTCGACGATGGCGCGCGCCGCCGTGAACCGTGGATTGAGGCTGTCGGTCGGATCCTGGAACACCATCTGGATGCTCTTGCGCTGCGGCAGCCGCGCGAAGGCGTTGGGCAGGATGGTACCGATCTCATCGCCATCGAACACGATGCGGCCCGAGGTCTGGTCCAATAGCCGCATCACCATCATCGACGTCGTGGATTTGCCGCAACCGGATTCGCCGACCAGACCGACGCTCTCGCCACGACCAACGCTGAAGCTGATGCCGTCGACGGCGCGGAATTGTTCGGCCTCGACCGGCGGCTTGCGCGAGAACAATTTACCGAGCACTGCGGTCGCGCCCTGGCGCGGGTACTCCTTCACCAGTTTTTCGACCAGCAGCAGCGGCTTGGCTGCGCTGTCGATCGGCGCCGCTGAAGTCAGCACCGGCAGCGCCGCGGCGTCCTCTTCCGGCAACAGGTCACGCAAGGAGACGCCGATCCGCGGCGTCGCGCGCATCAGCTTCTTGGTATAGGCATGTTCCGGGTTGGCGAAGATGTCGGCGGACTTCGCGGTTTCGACCACCCGGCCCTTTTCCATGACGACCACGCGGTCGCAATAGGCTGCAGCCAATCCGAGATCATGCGTGATCAGGATGGTCGACATGCCGCGGCGCTTGGTCAGCTCGACGATCAGATCCATCACGGCTTTTTGTGTGGTGACGTCGAGGCCGGTGGTCGGCTCGTCCGCGATCAGAAGCTGCGGATTGCAGGCCAGCGCCAGCGCGATCACGACGCGCTGGCACATGCCGCCGGAGAGCTCGAACGGATAGGCGTGATAGCGCTCGCGTGGGCGGGCGATCTTGACCTGCTCCAGCGCCTCGATCGCCTTCTCGCCGCGATCGGCGACCTGCGACTGCTGCACATGCTGGCGCAGCACGTCCTCGATCTGGTCGCCAACCTTGCGGATCGGATTGAGCGCCGCCCGCGGGTTCTGGAAGATCATCGAGATTTCGCGGCCGCGCAAATCGCGCATCTGGTTCTCGGTCGCGGCCTTGACGTCGATGCCGGAAAACATCACCGAGCCCTCGGCGATCTTGCCAGCGCGGTCGAGGATCCGCATCACCGCGTAGGATGTCACCGACTTGCCGGAACCGGACTCGCCGACGATGCCGAGCGTCTCGCCCTTGGCCACGGAGATGTTGACCTGCTGCACCGCCTTGACGATGCCGCGCCGTGTGGCGAATTCCACGGTGAGATCTTTGACGTCGAGCAAGGGATGCGCGGTCATCGGACTTGCCCTCAGGTTCTTCGCTGCGGGTCGACGATATCGCGCAGACCATCGCCGAGCAGGTTGAAGCAGAACACCGCGATCATCAGCGCCAGACCCGGAAACAGTGCGATCCACCATTCGCCCGACACCATGAAGCCGGCGCCTTCCGCAACCATGATGCCCCATTCCGCCGTCGGCGGCCGCACGCCGAGGCCAATGAACGAAAGACCGGCGGCGTTGAGGATGGCGTAGCCCATGGTCAACGACATCTGCACGATCATGATCGGCATGATGTTGGGCAGGATGTGCACCAGGAGAATCCGGAACTCGCCATTACCCGACAATCGCGCAGCCTGCACGAAACCCGCATCGCGCCGGACATTGGCCTCGGCGCGGGCGACGCGGGCATAGAGCGGGAAATTCACGATTGCGGTCGCGATGATGATGTTCTGCACGGTATTGCCCAGCGCAGCGACGATGCCCATCGCCAGCACGAACAGCGGAAACGCCATGATGGTGTCGGCGACACGCCCGACGATGCGGTCGGTCCAGCCGCCGAAATAACCGCCGGCGATTCCGGCCAGACCGCCCATCAGGAACACCAGCGCCACGGACGCGACCGCGATGAACGTGTCGAGCCTTGTCGCGACGATGACGCGGCTGAAGATATCGCGGCCCAATTGATCGGTGCCGAACCAGTGCGCCGCCGACGGCGCTTTCAATGCCGCTGACGTATCGCTGGCAAGCGGATCGTAGGGCACGACATAGGGGCCGAATATCGCCGCGAACAGGATCACGACCAATAGCCCGAAGGCAAAGGCGGTAACCCGGTTCTCGCCAAGCACATAGCGGGTGTGTTCGAAGATCGCCGATAGTCCCGACGTTCGCGCGGGACCGACGGGTTCAACGGCAGGCGCAACGGTGCTCATGCTTACCCTTTACCCTTCCAGCCGCACGCGCGGATCGATCACGCCGTAGAGAATGTCGATGAACAGATTGAGCAGCACGTACATGACCGCCATGGTGAGTACGAAGCCCTGCACCGGCGCGAAATCCGACGAGATCAGCGCTTCTACCGCGTAGGACCCAATGCCGGGCCAGGCAAAAACCTTCTCCACCAGCACGTTGGCGCCCAGCAAAAACGAGAACACCATGCTGAGCGTGGTGATGACCGGCAACATCGCGTTACGAAATGCGTAGGTGACGATCACGGTGCCCGGTGACAGGCCGGAAGCGCGCGCGGTGCGCACGAAATCCGACGCCAGCACCGCCAGCATCGAGGCCCGTGTCATGCGCGCGATCGGCGCCAGCGAGAAGATCGCAAGCGTCGTCGCCGGCAGAATGAGCTGGCTGATCGCGGAACGAAATGCCTCGAGATCGCGCGCGATCAATGTATCGATCAGATAGAAGCCGGTTATCGTGTTCGGTGCGCTGTAGAACACATCGAGCCGGCCGAGCGGCGCCGGCGACCAGCCGAGCCTGAAATAGAAGACATAGACCAGCACCAACCCGGTAAAGAACACCGGCAGCGACACCCCGGCCGTGGTCGTGATCCGGCAGAGATGGTCGATCCAAGAGCCAGGCCGGGTGGCGGCGAGCACGCCCAGCGGAATCGCGATCACGATGGAAACGACGAGGCCGAGCAGCGTCAATTCGGCCGACGCCGGCAGGCGGTTGCGAATTTCGGCGGCGACCGGTTGGCCCGTGGTCAGCGAATTGCCGAAATCGCCATGGGCGAGATCGTTGGTATAACGGAAGAACTGTTCGATCAGCGGCTTGTCGAGGCCGAGCTTCTTGCGGATCTGCTCGACGGCTTCTTTCGTTGCAGCGGGCCCGGCAAAATACGCGGCGGGATCGCCGGGCAGCGCACGCGTCAGCAGGAACGTCACGATCACGACCCCGATCAGCGACGGGATCGCAAACATCAGGCGCTTGCCGATCATGGTCAGCATGGCGGATTACGCCTTCACCAGCGCGCGATAGTCGAGCCGGCGGTGGAACCAGTATTGATAGCCCGAGATATTCTTCTGCATCGCGACGTTGACGAACGGCTGATACAGCGGAATGCGCGGGATATCCTTGAAGGCGAGATCGACGAAGCCTTTTACGTCGCTATCGTAGGTCGCCTTGTCGCCGGTCGAAGCCGCGTTGCGCGCGCCATCGATCATTTTGTCCATCGCTGGCGACTTGTAGCTCATGGTGTTGAAGACGGAATTATTGCCGTGATAGCACCAGTAGAAGAAGTATTCGGGGTAATCGAGCCAGCCCGAGAATACGTTGGTGTAGAGCGACATCTCCTTCTTGTTCAGCTCGGTGCGCCAGTTGGCGCCGGGAATCTTGTTGATCGTGGTCTTGATGCCGATCTGGGCGAGACTCTCCTGCACCAGCACGCAGAGCGGCTCGTTGACCCCTGCGAAGTTGAGATCGAACGAAATCGTGGTCTCGAAGCCGTTGGCGTAGCCGGCCTCGGCCAGCAGCGCCTTCGCCTTGGCCATGTCGGTGGAATATTTGGTCGGCTGCGGCCACGCCACCTCGGTCGGCTTGTCGGCGGATGCGCCGAACATCGGATTGGCAAGACCGAACAGCACGACGTCCATGATCTTCTGATAGGGAATCGCGTAGGCCATCGCCTCGCGCACCTTGGGATTGTCGAACGGCGGCTTGGTCACGTTCATGCCGATATACTGGATGCCGTTACTGAACGGCAGCGACACGATGTTGAGCTTGCCGGCGGCCTTCAGCTCCTGGAAATCCTTGAACGGCAACTCATAGGAGATATCGGCGTCGCCGCGCTCCAACAGCGCGCGGCGGTTGCCGGCCTGCGGCACCATGCGCCAGATCACGCGCTTGATCTTCGGCAAGGGACCGCCGACCCAGTCGTCGTTGCGCTCCATGATCACTTCGGTGCCGGCGGTCCATTTCGTCAGCTTGTAGGCGCCGGAGCCCGCGGTCTGCTGTTTTGTATATTCGAGACCCCAGGGATCTTTTTCGCTGGCGTTCTTCTTCACCAGTTCGGAATTGACGATGCAGGGCACGATGACGGCGAGATCGGGGATCGTCAGGCGGTCCTTCTTGGCAAAGTCGACGCGCAGCGTGTTGTCGTCGACGATCACGAACTGCTCGGGCTTGGTCAGCGAGCCCGCGCTCATCTGGAAGGTCGGGAAGCCGCCGACGGAGACCGCGCGATCGAGCGACCATTTGACGTCCTTCGACGTCACCGGCGCGCCGTCGTGGAATTTCGCGTTCTTCTTCAGCTTGAAGGTCACCGACATGTCGTCGATCTTCATGTCGTCGGCGAGCTCACCCTTGAACTTGTCGCGGTCGTAATAGGGCACGCCGCCGGGGCCGCTCTTCATCTCGTGGGTGATCAGGCGATCGTAGCAATTCCACGACACTTCATAGCCGGGCACATTGGTGCCGACGCCGTGGATATCGAGGTTGTTGGGGCCGCCTTCCGAGACGATCAGCAGCGTCTCCGAGCGCGCATCGGCCTTGGCGGCGGAGAAAATGGCCGGCGCCGGCACCAGCGCGCCGGCTGCAACACCGGTGACGGATTTCAGGAAATCGCGACGCTTCATGTGATGCTCCAACGCCTGAGGGGAACGGCTTTGGAACAGGGAATCGCAAGGTTCGTGCCAAACCTTAATGGAAGGCTAAATTCCATATAAGATACTGATAATATAGCTGAATAAGAATTATACGTTGAATTTAACCTCCCAAGAGGGAGTTCAAATTGCATACAAAGATACATATTTGCCTAGAAATGGTGCAAATATCCTGAGCGCCTCTTTGCTGTGCGGTTACGTCGCACCCATCAGGTCGGCCACAGCAATTCCTGCAGTTCGACGAGATCGGCGGCTTTCTCCTGCCAGCCCTCGATACGGAAATGCCGGATCGGATCGCTGAACCGATGCAGCAGCATCAGCGCCATCAGACGGCGCTTCATGGCCGGATTAATCTCGGCGTCCGAATATCCAAACCCCTCGAACAGGCTCCGAACCCGCCGCTTCATGCCCGCGGTCATGAAGGCGCTCGGCCCCAGCAGGTCATATTCGCCCAAACCCGTCATCACGTCGCCGAAGTCGAACAGTCCGGAGAGATGCCAGCCATTGCGGTCGCGGCTCAGCAGGAAATTTTCCGGGATATATTCGCCGGTGAGGAGGACCGGCGGCGCGCCCAACGCAATGAGCGAGGCCGCATCGCGCAGGATGTCGTCGAATCCGTCGAGAAATTTCTGCGGCAATCCGAGACGCGTGTGCCGCGCGCGGCAGCCCTCGATTTGCCCCGATATGAACTCAGCCCATCCCGGCTCGATATTCGACAGCGCTCCGAGTGGCGCGCGCTGCACCTCGGCAATGGTGGCGCCGACCTGCACAAGCACCCGCTCCTTCTGGTTTTCCGGCAAATCTGGCCAGACTTCGGAGCCGACGATGCCCTGCAGCCGCGTGATGATGAGATACGGCCAGCCGTCGCGCTCGCCCTCGAACAGCATGTCGGGGATCGGGATGCTCAGCCGCCCGCGCAACTGCGTCAGCGAAGCGCGCTCGGAGACGAACTGAGCACGATAGATCGGCGGAAAGATTTTCAGGATAAGTTCATCACCAAGACCGATGACGAGGTTGGTGCCGGTGGTGAAAACATGCGGTGCTGCCGTTTTCAAATCGTGGCTGTGCGCGATGTCGAGCGCGACCGGCAGCCAGCGCGACTGGTCGGCGCGCCAGGCCTGGAAGGCTTCGAAATCGGAAAGAACTGGCAGTGGATGCATGATCGACAATCGTTCCAAAAGCGAACCCTGAGCCGCTACTCGCAAAAATCCTCATTATTGATGCGTAGGCAGCGCGGCGCGGCGATCTGCTTCTGCCGGCCGCAGCCTTCCCTGGCGTCGACCTTCTTCAGGGCGCGCAACGCAGCCATGGTCGGCCGGTACCACAGATAACGCTCGTCGGTGAGTTGGGAAGCGCGACGCAAACCCTGGATGGTCGTCGCCTCGAACGCGCCGTTGCGCTCACCCGTCATGCAGTCGAGCCGCAGCAACTGATCCTGGATCGATTGCACGAGTTCGCGCCCGTCATAGGTGGGCCCAGCGCTGTCAAGCACGGTCACCTCGCGCAAGCGCGATGCGGCGGCACGCGCCTCATCCGCCTCCGGCGCATCGGGGAACAGCGCCGCGACGAGATCGAAGGCTTCCGGCGTCTGCGTCTGCCGGGCGCGGGCGAGAACAAGCGCCGCGGTCGGCGAGGATGCCGCCGGCGTTTCGTTCGCGGGAGCCTGTCGGAGCCTGCTGACGATCGGCCGCGCGTCATCGGCTTCCCGGCTGGCGGGAAAGCGTTCGATCAGGAGCTCGTAGAGCGCGACGTTGCCGGTTTCCTTTGCCGCGGCGAAAAGCTGTTCGGCGGGGGTCGGCGCTGGCAGCGGCGGCACGAAATAGAAATCGAGCTCGAGCGAGGTGGATTCCCAGGGGATCTGCTGCTCGCTGGTCGCCAGGCGGACGTGGCGGCGAACGCTCTTGAAGACGTCCTCGAGCTTCTCACCTGGTGCCGCGATCACTTCAGCCAGTGCCTTTGTATAGGGGCTGTGGCCATCCTCGCCGTCGAACGCCATCTTGCCCGATCCGGTCGACGAGGCAATGAACACGCCATAGACCGCGCCCATCGGAACCAGGCCGAGGGTGCCGGCCGGCACCACGCTCGGCGGAAACGGATTGTCACGACAGGCGTCGACGATCAGGATGTTGAGCTGGTTACCGGATGCCGACAGGCGATCGGCAACTCGTTTGACGCTTAACGATTGCGTCGCGACGTCGGAGCGCTTTTTGATGTCGGCACTGACCGGCACGAGATAGTTGACCGAATCGTTTTCCAGGCCGTGGCCGGCATAATAAAGCAACGACACCGTCTCCGGCCCGCGCGCTTTGACCTTGCGCGCGAAATCATCGACATCGGCCGTCAGGCTCTTGAGGTCGCGATCGGCAACGTCGGTGACGTCGAACCCAAGCCCGCGCAATTTTTCCGCCATCAGCCGCGCATCCCGGCCCGGATTGCTCAGCCGGCCGAGCTTGACGTAATTGGCATTGCCGATAACGAGCGCAAGGCGCGGCGCCGATTTCGGCACCGTCTTTCGCGGCTCGCTTGCGGCAAAGCAGCGTGAGATCGCAAGCAAGGCCAGCCCGGCCACCAACAGCGACTTCAAAAATCTCTTTCGCATCGGTACTACCTGTCGAATCCCAACAGTTCTAGGCGAACGCCCCTCGCCTGTCATGCCAAAGCGCTGCCATCAAATTGACTGGCAACCTCCGGTATGCTTGAACGCTGGGGATTGTTTTTCAGAAATTTCCTGCCGAAGACCCCTTCCCGCGTACCCCCTTGCGATTGATGCCATCAGGGATGCTCATTGCAAAGCATCGAAAGCATGTGCGCCGGCTCGCCGGAATCGCCGCCGTGCTCGCGATATCGCTGTTGCCGGCACTGCCGGCATCGTCAGGCGTGCTGAGCGGTCGCGAATTCCAGAACCTGCTCGCCGGCGGGCCCGAGGGCACCACCATCGTGTTTCAGGGCGGCACCGACAAGATCTTCTATTCGCCGCGCCTGAAGAACAAGTTGCGGTCGAGCCCGGAATTGGGGCCGGAATTCCTCAAACAGAAGATCCTGCAGAACACCGTCGCCGAAGGCGTGTTCGTCGGCGCGACGATCGCGGACGGCAAATGGCGCACCATCAGCGGCATCGCCGGGATTGCCGCCGACGTCGACAGCGGCCATGGCGTGCTGACGCTGCTGCAGACCTTTCCGGAAGACACCAGCGCCAAGGCCTTTCAAAAACGCGACCGGCTGTATGCCGTGGTGATTGTGGAAGACACAGCCGGCGGCATTGTGTGCCGTAGATCACAGTGGGAAAGACTGTTTGCGCTTAAAGGTGCACCGAGGATGACGACGGTGCCGTGCGAATTCACGGTCGGCAACAGCGTGACACCGTCGGGGGCTCGTTGATCGGATCCGGTTTGCCGGATGCCTCGAACTGAAAAAAGGGGGACTGGACGATGCAATCACTGACGTTTGGAATCGCAAACTATCGTGGAAGGCTCGCGGGATTCTGCATCCGCGGCTTCATCCTGGCGGCCTTGATCGCCTTCGGCGCATTGCTAGCTGACCGTCCCGCCACGGCGGGGTCGTGCGGCGCCATGACCGGCAAGGCATTGTACGACTGCCTCGCCACGAAACTCGATCACAAGGCCGACATGGTCGGGCGCACCAGAGGCGACCCGGAGGCCCCGGCGGCAGCGCGGGCGCTGCAGACCGCAGCCTCGCAATTGCGGGCCGCCGCCAACAAGGGCCAGGCGCTCTCGGCAATCACGCTGGCCCGGTCGGCGATATCGGGGGTCATTCAGCAGGCCAAGGCGGGCGGCAGGGACAGCCAGGGATATGCCCGCATCATCGGCACGCTCTCAGAGATGGCGACGCTGATTCAGCAGAAGGGATAGCGGAAGGCGTTCGCGGGGCCAGCCTGCATCACCTATCCGGATTCGCCCGTTCGAACTGGCGCAGCAGGCGGTTGCCGCGATCGACGGCGAGGTCGAGCGCTGCCTGCGCGGTGCGCTTGCCACTGAAAACCTGCTCCAGTTCCTCGTCGATCGCATCGCGGATCAGGACAAAGGAGCCAAGCCGGATTCCCTTGGAGTGCTCGGCCGGCGGCTTCAAGGTCATCTGCTCGATCGAGATCGCCGCCCCGGGGTTGCGATCGTAGAAACCCTGCGCGCGGGAGAGATCGAAGGCGGCGCGGGTGATCGGCAGGTAACCGGTGTTCTGGTGCCAGGCGGCCTGGACTTCCGGCTTCGACAGATACGCAAAGAACTTGGCGACGCCGGTATATTCGGCCCGCGGCCGGTCACGCAGCACCCACAGGGTCGCGCCCCCGATGATGGTGTTTTGCGGCGCGCCGAACACGTCGGAATAATACGGCATCATGCCGAAACCGACCTCGAACTTCGAATTGGCCTTGATGTCGGCGCGGGTCGCCGAGGAGCCGATGAAGATTCCGCATTCGCCTTTTTGAAAGCGCGGCTCGGCCGACTGGCCGCGGCCGCTATACTCGTACACTTTCGTGGCCTGCCATTCCGCCAGCTGCGTAATGTGGCGCACCACGATCGGGTTGTTGAAGGTCAGTTCGGCGTCGAGACCGCCAAACCCGTTGCCCTTGGTCGCCAGCGGCAGATTATGGAATGCCGAGAAATTCTCGACATTGATCCAGGAGGGCCAGGAGGTGGTCAGGCCGCAGGGTGCGCCAGCCGCCCGCAGCCGCTTGGCCGCAGCGCCAACCTCGGGCCAGGTTTTCGGCGCCACCTCCGGATCGAGACCGGCGGCGGCAAAGAGGTCCTTGTTGTAATAGAGGATCGGTGTCGAGGCGTTGAACGGGAACGACAGCATGTTGCCGGCGACGTCGGAATAATAACCGGCGACGGCCGGCAGATACGCGGCCGGCGAGAACGGCTCCGACTGATCGCGCATCAATTCGAACACCGGATAGATCGCGCCCTTCGCCGCCATCATGGTCGCGGTCGCGATCTCGTTGACCTGAACGATGGCGGGCTGGCTGCGCGAGCGGAAGGCGAAGATCGCCGACGTCACGGTTTCGGTGTAATTACCCTTGTAGCTCGGTACGATCCGGTAATCGGATTGCGAGGCGTTGAAATCGGTCGCGAGCTTCTCCAGCTGCTTGCCGAGTTCGCCCGACATCGCATGCCACCACATGATCTCGGTGGCCGCCTGCGCCGGAGATACCAGCGCGATGGCCGCTAACGCGGCGAACCGAAAAAGCCTCAGGATCAACTGCACGGATGAATCACTTTGCCCTCAAAGGCCACAATCGAGATCGAGATCAAACCTGTTCGATGCGCCCCCATACCTGCATAGAGACCTGCGCCCGCGGTTTCAATCCATCCCTTCGACCATCTCGGCCGTCGCACCGCACAATTAACGATTGCAGCAGCTGCGGATAGCCAAGTACCGGCGCCTTCTGCTAAAAAACTATTGAACCTTTTCGTCCCGCCGCAGACTTCTTCACAAGGGGATTTGTCGCCAGTGTACCGCCGCGCCGAACTTTCGCGGACCATGATGCTCGTTCTGGCGTTGTTCCTGACAGCGGCTGCCACGAGCGCTTCTGCGCGCGAGTTTCGCGCCGCCGATACGCAGAACGAGAGCTATCCGACCGTACAGGCGCTGTACTACATGGGCAGCCTTATTGCGGAGCGCACCGGTGGCCGTCACCAGATCAAGGTGTTCCATTCGCGCCAGCTCGGCGAGGAAAAGGAAACCCTCGAACAGACCCGCATGGGCGCCATCGATCTCAATCGTACCAACGTCGCATTGATCGGGACCATGGTGCCGGCGATGAATGTGCTGGCGATGCCGTTTCTGTTCCGCTCCATCGAGCATCTGCAGAAGGTGCTGGATGGACCGATCGGCCAGGAAATCCTGGGCAGCTTCGAATCTCACGGCTTCGTCGGCCTGGCCTTTTACGATTCCGGCGCCCGCTCGATTTACAACAACGTCCGCCCGATCACAGAGATCGCCGACCTCAAGGGATTGCGTATCCGCGTGCAGCAGTCCGAACAGATGTCCGCGATGATCCGCTCGCTCGGCGCCGATCCGGTCGAACTACCTTACGGACAGGTGCTGACCGGGCTCGGCACCAAGCTGATCGACGGGGCGGAAAACAACTGGCCGTCCTTTGTCACGACCGATCATTATAAATTTGCCGGCTTCTACACCCTGACCGAACACACGATGAGCCCGGAAGTACTTGTGATGTCGCTAAAGGCATGGTCCGGCCTCTCGCCCGAGGACCAGAAGGCCTTCCGTGAAGCCGCGCAGCGATCGAGCCGCTTCATGCGCGAGAAATGGCGCGATCTCGAAGAGCGCTCGCGCAAGCAGGCGGAGGATTCCGGCGTCAAGATCGTCACCGATTTCCACCGCAAGCCGTTCGAGGCGGCGATGGCGGGGATCTACGCCAAGGCGCAGAAAGACCCCGCGATCGCGCAATTGATCGAACGAATTCGCAAGGTGCAGTGAATTGGCCGCAAGCCCACAACAGGACGGATCAGTGGAACGACCGGCGAGCCTCGCGGTTCGCGGCCGCTTTCGCATCGTCCAGGTGCTGCGCGCGGTTCCGATCCGCTGGCGCATCCTGTCGATCGCGGCATTGAACTCGGCCGTGGTCGTGGTGCTGGCCGCGCTGATCTGGAACGGCGCCAAGGTGCTCGGTTCGGCCTGGGAGGATGTCCGGCATGTCAGGGAATCCGACAAGATCCTGGCGCTGCTGGAAAGCGAGACCAGCCGGCTGCAGAACCTGATCCACCGCTATATCAACCAGCCGAGCCCGGAACTGTTTGCCGAGATCCTGCTGCTGCGCGAAGCGGTGCTGGGCACGCTGACCAACCGTGCCGCGAACGATCCGATGCTTTCAGGCTCGGTGGAGCAACTCGAGCAGGTCACCGACCGCTTCCTCAACGGTTTCGGTGAATTGCGCGCGGTGCAGGCGACGATCACAAAGACCTACGAGCAGCAGATATTGGGACCGGCCAAGGACATGGCCGGGCTCTATTCCATCATCGAGGGCGCCACCGGCCACCGCGACGCGCTGATCTGGCCGGCGCTCGGAAAATCCCGCGAGGCGTTTACCGGCATGCTGGTCGCCGCCAACGCCTATTACCTCTCGCTGGCATCGGCCTCCGCCGAGGATGCCCGCCGCAATACCGAGACGATCGAAAAAACCATCCCTGTGATGTCCGATCTCGCGGACAATGATTTGCAGCGCATGGCGCTGACGCGACTGCTCGCGAGAACCCTGGCGTTGCGCGAGGGACTGGCAAAGCTGACCGAGCAGCTCGCCAGCCGGACCGAGCTCTTGCGCAACACCATCGATGCCAGCCAGGCCGATGCGATCGGCGTGATCGACAGACTGTCGGTGCAGATGCGCCAGCGCGAGCAGAAGGCGCAGGAAACCTTCGACCGGACGCTGGCGGGCATTTCGCGCCGGGTGCTGTCGATCGCCGTGATCTTCCTCGGTATCATCCTGTCCGCGGGCGTGCTGATCGCGCTGTCGATCCGGCTGCCGCTGCAGCAGATCCTGGCGGCGATGCACGCGATCACCTCCGGCAATTACGATCGCAGCGTGCAGGGCACCACCGCCAAGGACGAGGTCGGCGCGATGGCGCGCGCGGTGGAGGTGTTTCGCGAAAACGCCATCGCCAAGAGCAAGACCGAGGACGAGCTGCGGACGTCGAAGGAAAAAGCCGAGAGCGCGCTGCTCGAACTCAATGCCGCGCAGCAGAACCTGATCGACGCCGAACGGCTGGCGGCGCTGGGCGGCCTGGTCGCCGGTGTCGCCCACGAGGTCAACAACCCGATCGGCATCAGCCTGACGGTGGCATCGAGTTTTGCGCGCCGCGCCGAGATCTTCGAGTCCGAGTTGCGCACGGAGCCGCTGCGCCGTTCCAAGCTCGACGAGTTCGTCAGGAGCTCGCGCGACGCCGCCGGGCAATTGGTGGCCAACCTGCACCGCGCCGGCGAGCTGATCCAGTCGTTCAAGCAGGTGGCGGTCGACCGCTCGCACGCCGAGCGCCGGCAATTCAGCCTCAGCGAGGCCACCGACCAGATCGTCGCGAGCTTGCGGCCGGTGTTGAAGAAGGCGGCGGTCACGCTGTCGGTCGATGTGCCGGAAGGCCTCTTGATCGACGGCTATCCCGGCTCCTACGGGCAGATCTTAACCAATCTTTTCCTCAACGCCGCCAATCATGCCTTCGCCGACGGCCGTTCCGGGGCAATCTCGCTTTCGGCACGGGCCCGCGGCAGCGACGATGTCGAGATCATTTTTGCCGATAACGGGGCCGGAATGACGCCGGACGTGCAGCGGCAGGCGTTCGACCCGTTCTTTACCACGCGCCGTAACGAGGGCGGCACCGGACTGGGCTTGCATATCGTCTATAATCTTGTCACTCAACAGCTCGGCGGCCGGATGATGCTGGAGTCAAGGCTGGGACAAGGCACCACTTTCCGCATTATCATGCCTAAGGTCGCCAAAGGGATTGCAACCAGCGGCCCCACGATCACAGATGCAGCAGCCGACGGAACTCCTCAATGGCCGAACAGGACGATGTCCTCCACCTGATCGACGATTCCGAAGCCGTTCCAGAAGCTTCGACCGCCCGCAAATGGAAGATCGCCGTCATCGACGACGATCAGGCCGTGCATGAAGGCACCCGCTTTGCGCTGAGCGACTACAATCTCCAGGGCGCCACGCTGGAAATCCTCTCCGCTTATTCCGCGGCCGAGGGCCGCATCCTGATGCGCGACAACCCTGACGTCGCGGCCGTGCTGCTCGACGTCATCATGGAAACCGACGTCGCCGGCCTCGATCTCGTCGAATACATCCGCAACGACATCAAGAACGAGACCGTCCGCATCATCCTGCGCACCGGCCAGCCCGGCCAGGCCCCCGAGCGCCGCGTCATCGTCCAGTACGACATCAACGACTACAAGGCGAAGACCGAGCTCACCGCCGACAAGCTGTTCACCTCGCTGACCGCGGCCTTGCGCAGCTACCAGCAGCTCGAACGCATGGTGCAGACAAGGCGCGGGCTGGAAATCATCATCGACGCCGCCTCGACGCTGTACGACTTCAAATCGATGCAGCGCCTCGCCGAAGGCGTGCTGACGCAACTGGCTTCGCTGCTCAACGTCGATTGCGCCGGCATATTGGTGCTGCGCGACGACGGCGCAGCCGGCAGCGAATTCTCGGTGCTGGCGGGCTCAGGGTGCTACAGCCGCTTCATCGGCACCACCAGCTCCAAATCGCTCGACCCGGATCTGCGGCAGATGGTGGAAGCCGCCTTCACCCGCCGCAAGAACGAATTCGCCGACCACCGCAGCGTGCTTTATCTGCGCACCGGCTCCGGCCGCGAGGTCGTGGTGCTGCTGCAGGCCGAGCGCCAGCTGTCGGACACCGACCGTGCGTTGGTCGAGATTTTCTCCAGCCGGTTGTCGATCGCGTTCGACAATGTGATCCTGTACCAGCAGCTGCACGAGGCCAATACCCAGCTCGAAGACCGCGTTGCCCAGCGCACCCGCGCGCTGATGCAGGCCAACCGCCGGCTTTCGGCGCAGTGGCTGCGGCTGCAGCGCGCCAACGGCTTCAAGAACGAAATCCTCGGCACCGTCGCGCACGACCTGAAGAATCCGCTCGGCGTGATTCTTGGGCGCACCGAAATGCTGACCGAACTGATCGGCGCCGGCTCGCCGAAGGAAAACGTCACCGCGCAGGTCGAGCACATCCGCGACGCCACCAAGCGCCTGACCTCGATGGTCGATCACCTGATTTCGGATGCGATGGCGGACGCCTTCGACATCACCATCCGCCGCGAGCCGGTCGATGTGGCGACGCTGGTGGCCGAAGTCACCGATGCCAATCTGCCCTCGGCCGTCAACAAGCAGCAGACCATCAGCGTCTCCGCGCCGCCGAATTTCGTCACCATGTGCGACGCCGACCGCATCCGCGAGGCGATCGACAATCTGGTCAGCAACGCCATCAAATATTCACCGATCGGCGGCAAGATCACGGTTGGCGTGACCCATGAGGGTGACAACACCGTCGTGCGGATCACTGACGAGGGCGCAGGATTATCGCCTGAAGACCTCGGCCGGCTGTTTGGCCGCTTCCAGCGGCTGTCGGCCAAGCCGACCGCGGGCGAAAGCTCCACGGGCCTCGGCCTGTCGATCGTCAAACGCATTATCGACATGCATGGCGGCCATGTGACCGCTGACAGCCCCGGCCCCGGACAAGGATCGACATTTACCGTTACACTGCCTGCAGCAGAGACGTCATGAGCCAGAGCCAGCACATCATCATCGTCGACGACGAGGCGCCGGCCCGCGAAATGGTCGGCGATTACCTCAAGATGCATGGCTTTGCCGTGACGCTGTGCGACGGCGGCAAGAGCCTGCGCAGCGTGATCGAGACCAACGTGCCTGATCTGGTGGTGCTCGACCTCAACATGCCCGAGGAAGACGGGCTTTCGATCATCCGCGACCTGAAAAGCCGCATCAACGTCCCCGTCATCATGCTGACCGCGACCGCAAGCCCGATCGACCGCGTCGTCGGCCTTGAACTCGGGGCCGACGATTACATCGCAAAACCCTGCGAGCTGCGCGAACTGATGGCGCGTATCCGCTCGGTGCTGCGCCGGAGCGCGCCGGCGAAGGCGGCCGCACCCGAAGCCGCCAGCGCGAAGGCGGAAAAAGAGCAATTGGTGCGCTTCGGCACCAAATGGCTCGATCTCGAAGCCCAGGCGCTGCGCGACGACGAAGGCAATGAGCATCCGCTGACCGCTTCCGAATTCGGCCTGTTGAAAGTGTTCGCGGCCAACCCGAAGCGGGTGCTATCGCGCGAGCGGCTGCTGGAGCTGGCGAATGCGCGCGACGCCGAAGCCTTCGACCGCGCGGTCGACCTTCGCATCATGCGTATCCGGCGCAAGATCGAGATCGACCCGACCAAGCCCGCCGTCATCCGCACCATCAGAGGCGGCGGCTATCTGTTCTCGCCGACGGGCGAGAAGGGTTAGCGGCTAGCGTCGTCCCGGCGAAGGCCGGGACCCATAGCCACCGCTTCCCGTTGTCACGGGTGCTGCGGCTCCAGCTTTGCGCAACACTATTTCCTGTGGCTATGGGTCCCGGCCTTCGCCGGGACGACAAATGTTCTGGCGTCCGGAACTTTTCCCCGCCTGAAATCATCCAATTTTCCTCACATTGAAATCATTCAAATTTTCGTCCCGTATGTTTCGTCGCGACCGCCGCGACGAAACAATTCTCCCCTGCATGAAACCATTTTCCCCTTCGCGTGCAGACATCCCGAAACGTTCGTTAACTAGAAATCCTCCCAACGACACGCCGCCAAGCGGCGAACTGGGAGCCTGTCATGCCGAACGTGATTGCCATCAACGCCGCAGCCCGCAAGCACATCGCCGATGCCCGTACGACAACGGACGAAGCGCTGCTGGAAGGTATTGCCAAGGGCGACCGCACGGCGATGCACGTACTTTACTCCCGCCATAACGTTCGGGTTTACCGCTTCATCCTGCGCATGGTGCGCGATACCACGATGGCGGAAGACCTCGTCAGCCAGGTGTTTCTGGACGTGTGGCGCACCGCCAGCCAATTCGAAGGCCGTTCCCAGGTTTCGACCTGGCTGCTGTCGATCGCCCGCTTCAAGGCGCTGACCGCGCTGCGCCAGCGCAAGCATGAGGACATCGATCAGGACGACGTACTCGAAATCGCCGACGATGCCGACACCCCGGAGGCTTCGCTCGACCGCAGCAACACCAGCGCCATCCTGCGCGCCTGTGTCGCCAAGCTGTCCCCGGCGCATCGCGAGATCATCAACCTGGTCTACTACCACGAGAAGTCGGTCGAAGAGGCCGGCGCGATCATCGGTATTCCCCAGAGCACGGTGAAGACCCGGATGTTCTACGCCCGCAAACAATTGGCCGACTTGCTTAAGGTCGCCGGCGTGGACAGCATCGCTGCCTAAAACGCTGCGATTTCAATAGATTGTACGGGCATTGGAGCTGAAAACCGGGTCGATTTCGAAGCCAAAGATTAAAGGCGACGAAACAAATGAAACAATCAACGACATCACCCGGAAAAACTCAGCCCCTATACCCATCATCAACAACGTAACCCCAACGCCGAACAGGAAAGAGAACATGCTGAAGCCGTCCTTCCGCCTCTTCATTATCCCGCTCGGCGCGGTCTGCACCTTGGCCTCGCTGTCCGCCCAGAACGTCTCGCCCCGCGCCCAGCGCGATACAGGTTCGATGGTCGTGCGCGAACAAGTGATCGATTGCAGCACCAAGAGCGCCGCCGAGGTCTGTGTGATCCCGGACGTCGTTCGCTAACAAAGTTTCTGCGCTAACAAGTTTCTGACCAGCCGACCAAGCTTAACCTCCCAAGAAACCTCCAACGACCCGGCCGGGATGCCCCCCGCCGGGTCGCTCTGTATTTGGAGACCAGATGCCGCAGGTGATGCATTTGCAACTCATTCGCATTTGCACTAGCGTCATGCCGAAGTTCCGGCGATACTGGGAATACAGGGGAGATGACCATGTCGATTTCGTATCGCGCAGCCACTGGCGCGTCTGTTTTGCTTGGCCTCGTTTCGGGCGCAGCAATCGCGGCCGGCGATTTGTCGAAGCAAACGCCGATCGAGGTCACCGTCACCTTGGGCTCGCCCGGCAAGCATGAGTTCACGCCGAAGCAACTCAAGTTCGAGACCGGCAAGCTCTACAAAGTGATCCTGAAAAACGACAGCAACGATCCGCATTACTTCACCTCGCATGCCTTCTCGGCGATGGTGTGGACGCGCAAGGTGCAGGTCACGCAGCAGCGCGACGGCAAGAGCGTGACGCTCGCCGAATTCAAGGGCGCGATGCGCGAGATCGAGGTTTATCCCGGGCAGTCCGCCGAATGGTGGTTGGTACCGGTCGCCGCCGGCCGCGCCACCGATCTGCGCTGCGACATCAAGGGCGCCGACGGCAAGACCCACGCCGATCTCGGCATGACCGGCGAAATCATCATCGAGTAATTGCGCACACTTTCTTGCTTGACGGGATCGAGCCGGTCGTGATGTTTGCCGCTGACAATGGATGCTGCGGCAAACCCCGATGAAGTGCGGCTGCGCAAGGGATCCTCGCTCAGGGAAAGGTTTGTCCAGGCGGGCTCCGGCGCTGCAATTTCGCTGATTCTCGTCCCAGGCCTGATTACCTGGGCCTCGGGCGGCCGGCCATTTGTTCCTGCGCTCTGGGCCCTGCCGATCGGATTGTTCGTGATCGGCGTTGCCGCCCTTAAGCGCAACGTGGCCTGGATCATCACGCAGGACGGCATCCTGATCGGCGAGCAACGTCCGCTTGGACGGGTGCGCAAGCGAGTGATCAGCAAGCACGACATCGCCGACGTCCGCGTCCGCGAAAACAGGTTCAGCTATCCCTCGAGCTTTAGTCTCGCGTGCAGGCTGGCATCAGGGCATGTCTTGATCTCGCCGCCGCTGCCGGACATCACGCGCGTCAACGAAACCGCCGCAACGATTGCGGGATTGCTCGGCCTTCCCGATGCTGCGCCCATCGACAACCCGCTCGATGCCGGCAACGCCGAGATCACGCTTGGCTCGCCGGTCAGCTCCGATTTCGGCCGCGTGATTCGCATGACCGTGCCGGTTGTGGCCGGCCTGTGCGCCCTTCCGTTCCTCATCACATTCTGGATCGGAAAGTGGGAGCTCGCGCTCGGATTGCTCTTGCCGCTCGGCTTCCTCGTTGCCTTTGCCCTCTACCGCTATGCGCACCGACTCGTTGGTGGCACGTTCTGGATTATCAGGCACGGCGAGATCCATATCGAGCGGATTGCGTTGAACGGTGAGCCATCTTCCGAGACGATCAGAGCAAATAATGTCGCGGCGATCGAAGTAGGCGAGATCGATGCCGAGGACCGGACCTGCACCATCAGGGTTCGCCTGCACACAGGCCAGACCTTCCGCTGCCCGACTAAGCAAGACGAAAATGGGGCACGCGCCCTACGCGCAGAAATCATTCGGCGTCTCAATGCTCCTCCGGATGCCGGAACACTGACCGAATAGCGGGCCTCTGCTGCAAAAGGCGCGGTTCTGTTATCGCATCCGGCATGATAGGATTCACGCCAGGTTAGCTGCGATAGGTGATGCCGATGTTCGAAGGCTGGGATGCCGTTGTATTGGCCCGGGCGCAGTTTGCTTTCACGATGTCGTTCCACATCGTGTTTCCCGCCTTCTCGATCGGGCTTGCCAGCTATCTGGCGGTGCTTGAAGCGCTGTGGCTGTGGACCAAGCGCGAGGTCTACATCAACCTGTTCAATTACTGGCTGAAGATCTTCGCCGTCGCTTTCGGCATGGGCGTCGTTTCGGGCATCGTGATGTCCTACCAGTTCGGCACCAACTGGTCGGCCTTCTCGGACAAAACGGGACCGGTGATCGGCCCGCTGATGGCGTATGAGGTGCTGACCGCGTTCTTTCTGGAAGCGGGCTTCCTCGGCGTGATGCTGTTCGGCCTCGATCGCGTTGGCCCAAAACTGCATTTCTTTGCAACGCTGATGGTTGCGGTCGGAACGCTGATTTCGGCGTTCTGGATTCTGTCGGCCAATTCCTGGATGCAGACCCCGACCGGCCACGCCATCAATGCCGACGGCCAGTTCATCGCCGCCGACTGGTTCAAGGTGATCTTCAATCCGTCCTTCCCCTACCGGCTCGTGCATATGGTGCTGGCGGCGTATCTCACCACCGCTTTGGTGGTCGGCGCGGTCGGCGCTTGGCATCTGCTGCGCGACCAGCATCTGGCCGGCCCGCGCGTGATGTTTTCGATGGCGATGTGGATGGCGACGATTGTCGCGCCGATCCAGATCCTCGCCGGCGATCAGCACGGGCTCAATACGCTAGAGCACCAGCCGGTGAAAATCATGGCGATGGAAGGCCATTTTGAGAGCCACAAGGACGGCGCGCCGCTGATTCTGTTCGGCTGGCCCAACCAGGCCGCGGGCAGGATCGATTACGCGATCGAAGTCCCCAAACTGGGCTCGCTGATCCTCAAACATTCCCTCGACGCGCCGATGGCCGGCCTCGACACCGTGCCGCGCGAAAACTGGCCGCCGGTGCCGATCACGTTCTGGTCGTTCCGGATCATGGTCGGCCTCGGATTTCTGATGATGGGGCTCGGCCTGCTCAGCCTCCTGATGCGCCTGCGCGGCGCGCTGTACCAGTCGCGCCTGCTGCACCTGTTTGCGGTCGGGATGGGCCCATCAGGTTTTATCGCCGTGCTGGCGGGCTGGATCACCACCGAGACCGGGCGGCAGCCATTTACGGTATATGGCCTGCTGCGGACGGTTGATGCCGCCTCGCCGCTGGCGGCGCCCGCGGTCGCCTCGTCGCTGATCGCCTTCATCATCGTTTATTTCGTCGTGTTCACCGCCGGCGTGATCTATCTGCTGCGCCTGATGGCGGCGCCGCCGCATCATGGCGAACATGGGCCGGACAGCCACGTCCCTGCCCGCGCCGCCGGCATCACGCCCGCCGCCGGCACCGTTGCGGAAGGAGCACTCCGATGATCCCCATCGACCTTCCCACCATCTGGGCCTTCATCATCGCGTTTGCCGTGTTCGTCTATGTGGTGATGGACGGTTTCGATCTTGGCCTCGGCATCCTGTTTCCGTTGTTTCCGAAGAAGGCCGACCGCGACGTCATCATGAACAGCGTCGCACCTGTTTGGGACGGCAACGAGACCTGGCTGGTGCTCGGAGGCGGCGGCATGATGGCGGCGTTCCCGCTGGCCTATGCGGTGCTGATGCCGGCGCTTTACACCCCGATGATCGTGATGCTGCTCGGCCTGGTCTTCCGCGGCGTCGCCTTTGAATTCCGCTGGCGAACGACCCCGAGCGATCGCAACCGCTGGGACATCCCGTTTGCCGGCGGCTCGCTGCTGGCGACGCTGGCGCAGGGCATTGCGCTCGGCGCCATCCTGCAGGGCATCCAGGTCGAGGGGCGGCACTATGCCGGCGGCTGGTGGGACTGGCTGACGCCGTTCTCGATGTTGACCGGCATCGCGCTCGTAATCGGCTATGCGCTGCTGGGCGCGACCTGGCTCGTGATGAAGACCGAAGGCGAATTGCGCGACCGCGCCTATCATCTGAGCTGGGTATTACTGTTCGCGATGCTGGGCGCGATCGGCGTGGTCAGTATCGCGACGCCGTTCCTGCATGTGCAGTACACCCACCGCTGGTTCGCCTGGCCCAACATCATCCTGACCGCGCCGGTGCCGATCGCGGTCGCCGCCGTCACCGCGTTGCTGCTGCGCAGCCTCGCCAGCAAATATGATTACCAGCCGTTCTTCCTGACGCTGGCGCTGTTCGCGCTGTCCTATGCCGGGCTCGGCATCAGCATGTATCCCTACATCGTGCCGCAGAGCATCACGATCTGGCAGGCGGCCTCCCCCGAGAACAGCCAGATATTCATGCTGTTCGGCGTCGCGGTGCTGATCCCGCTGATCCTGGGCTATACCGCCTGGGCCTATTGGGTGTTCCGCGGCAAGGTCAGAGCCGATCACGGCTATCATTGATGCCAAACCAGCCGACACCGCGCCCGCTCAAGCAGCGCCTGCTGTGGTTTGCTTTGCTTTGGCTCGGCGGCGTCGGCACGGTGACGCTGATCTCCTACGGCCTGCGGCTGTGGATCGCGCCGAAATAGGTCCTCTGTCACAATCAGCCTTGATCGTGAGATCAGAAAATAGAAGCCATTCCAGCAAGATAACCGCCCCGCCGCCCTAAACTTGCCATCAAGCGGGCCCTGAGATTTGATGGTTCCGCTGATTTGGCCCGAGTGCCAACCAATTGGCCAACGCGCCAACAAGGAGAGCTCCGCAATGACGAAGTTTCGGCACCTGATCTGGATGTTGATCGCGACCGGCGGCCTGATCCTGACAGCCTCGCAGAGCAACGCACAGGGGCGCCAACCCGATGTGGGCGACCAGCCGGGGCTGATCGCCGACGACTCCATCGAACTAGATCCGCAGTTCAGGAAGACGGCGGTGCTCTACCGCACCAACGAAGCACCGGGCACCATCATCGTGGTCACCGCCGAGCGCCACCTCTATCTGGTCCAGGGCAACGGCCGCGCGCTGCGCTACGGCATCGGCGTCGGCCGCGAGGGTTTCACCTGGCAGGGCCTGGTCAACATCACGCAAAAGAAGGAATGGCCGGATTGGACGCCGCCGCCGGAAATGATTCAGCGCCAGCCCTATCTGCCGCGCTTCATGGCCGGCGGCCCCGGTAACCCGCTCGGCGCGCGCGCGATGTATCTCGGCACCACTGTCTACCGCATCCACGGCACCAACCGGCCCGACACCATCGGTACCGCCGTCTCTTCCGGCTGCTTCCGGCTCGTCAATGCCGACGTCGCCGATCTCTATGAGCGCGTCCCTGTCGGCACCAAGGTGATCATCCGGCAGAAGCCCGAACTGTAACCGCACCCCATCCTCCCACTCCCGCAGCCGATCCATTTCCCCTGACTTGGTGAGTTAAAAAATGCTACGTACATTTAGAGGCGGCCTCCTTATCGGGCTGGTGGTCGCGATCGCGGTCGCGGCTGGCGCAATCACCTATGAGCGCTACGACACCAAGACCCTGAAGCGGACGCTCAAGCGCGGCGAAGTGCTGTGCGGCGTCAACAAGGGCCTGCCAGGTTTTTCGATCCCCGACGACAAGGGCGACTGGACCGGCTTCGACGTCGATTTCTGCCGCGCGGTGGCCGCCGCGATCTTCGACGATCCCAAGAAGATCAAGTTCGTTGCGCTCGACGCCAACGAGCGCTTCAAGGAGCTGCAGAGCCGCAAGGTCGATATTCTCTCGCGCAACTCCACCTGGAGCATGTCGCGCGAAACCAATTACGACCTCTATTTCCCGGCCGTCGCCTATTACGACGGCCAGGGCTTCATGCTGCCGCGCTCGCGCAAGATCGACTCAGCACTGGACCTGAACAACAGCAAGGTCTGCGTGCAGGAAGGCACTACCACGGTGCTCAACGTCGCGGATTATTTCCGCGCCAACAACATGAAATATACCGAGGTAAAGTTTCCCAAGCTGGAAGAGGTGCTCAAGGCCTATGAGTCCGGCAAATGTGACACATTCAGCGCCGATGTTTCCCAGCTCTACGCACTCCGGTTGAACCTTACCCAGCCGAACGACAATGTTATCCTCCCCGACGTCATCTCGAAGGAGCCGCTCGCCCCCGTGGTGCGCCAGCGCGACGACGACTGGATGATGATCGTGAAGTGGACGCTATATGCGATGATCAACGCCGAAGAACTCGGCATTACCTCGAAGAACATCGGCGAGGCGCTGAAGTCAACGAAGCCTGACGTGATGCGGCTGGTCGGCACCGAAGGCGCGTATGGCGAGGACCTCGGCCTGCCCAAGGACTGGGCCGCCCGCATCATCCGCCACGTCGGCAATTACGGCGAAGTCTACGAGCGCAACGTCGGTGGTGAATCGCGGTTGAAGATTCCGCGCGGACTGAACTCGCTCTGGAGCAACGGCGGCATCCAGTACGCCCCGCCGATCAGGTAGGCGCTTCTCAAGTGCGCGAACGCGACCACACAATCGCTGTCATCACCCGCGAATGCGGGTGATCCAGTACGCTGGGACGTTTCTGATCAATCACGACTGCTGCAGCGTACTGGGTCGCCCGGTCGAGCCGGGCGATGACACCGTTGATGATGCGCTTTCGGCGCCGCCCCTCATCCTGAGGAGCGACCCCTTGGCCGCGTCTCGAAGGATGAGGCCACACCGGAGCCTCGTGGTTCGAGACGCCGCGCGAGGGCGCGGCTCCTCACCATGAGGGGATAGAGCTCAATAACTCTTCATCCGCGCCAGTTGATCGGCGTGATAATTGCTGTCGCCAAACAATTCCTGGCAGACCCGCGCGCGTTTCATGAAGAAGCCGATGTCGAACTGGTCGGTCATGCCCATGCCGCCATGCATCTGCACGCCTTCCTGCACCGCCCGCGTCGCGGTGTTTCCGGCACGGGCCTTGGCGACGGCGACTGCTGCGCCCGCCTTGTCGAAATCGCCATCCAGCGTCTGCAGCGCCTTCAGCACCGCGGCGCGGGTGATTTCGATATCGATGTAAAGCTCGGCGGCCCGGTGCTGCAGCGCCTGGAATTCGCCGATCAGCTTGCCGAACTGCTTGCGCTCTTTCAGATAGGTCACGGTGCGGCCGAACACTTCCTCGCTCAAACCGACCATTTCGGAGGCGACCGCGCCGCGGCCGATATTGAGCACGCCTTCGAGCAGCTGATAACCCTGATCGACCTCGCCGAGCACGCTGTCGGCGTTGACCTCGACATTATCGAATTCAATGCGCGCCGCATTGTGCGAATCGACCATCGCGGTGCGCTCCACCGCAAGGCCCTTGGTCTTGGGATCGACCAGAAACAGCGTCAGCCCGTTGCGCTCGCCGGCGGCGCCGCCGGTGCGCGCGGCGACGATCAGGAGATCGGCGGTGTGGCCATCGACCACAAAGGCTTTCGCGCCGTTGAATTTAAAGCCGTTGCCGGAACGCACCGCCTGCAAGTTGATCTGCAGCGGACGATGCTTGGCGCCCTCATCGATCGCGAGCGCTGCGAGTAGCGATCCGTCCGAAATCTTCGGCAGAAGTGCTGCCTTTTGCGCATCGCTGCCGCCGCGCGTCAGCGCGGAGGCTGCAAGCACCGCGGTCGAGAGGAACGGCGACGGCATCAGCGTGCGGCCAATTTCCTCCATCACCACGCCGGCCTCGACGGCTCCGAGCCCGCTGCCGCCAAAATTCTCCGGCACCAGCAGGCCGGAAAAACCCATCTCGGCAAAGGCTTTCCAGAGCTCGCGGGAAAATCCCGTGGCGTCTTTGCTGTCGCGCAGGCCTCGCAGATGCGACACCGGCGCCTTGTCGCTGATAAGGCCGCGCGCGCTGTCGCGCAGCATGGATTGTTCTTCGGTGAGGACGAGTGCCATGGAGGAGTTCCGGTGTTCGGTTGACGTGAAGCGATAGTAGGTCAGATGTCGCTGCTGAACCCTCATGGTGAGGAGGCGCCCTTGCGCCGTCTCGAACCATGAGGCCCGCAGCCCATCCTTCGAGACGCCTGCTTCGCAGGCTCCTCAGGATGAGGACCGTCAGGCCCCCGGCAAATCGAGAATCCGCTTGGCGACAATGCCGAGCATCACCTCCGACGTGCCGCCTTCGATCGAATTGGCCTTGGTGCGCAGCCAGGCGCGCGGGCGGGCGCCGCCTTTGGAGCGTTCGCTTTCCCATTCCAGCGCATCGACGCCGCCGGCCGACATCAGGATTTCGTAACGGCGCTTGTTGAGTTCGGTGCCGTAATATTTCATCGCCGAGGAAAACGCCGGATGAGACTGGCCGGCTTTGGCGAGATCCACCGCGCGTTCGGCCGCCGCCGACAGCGCCGACTCGTCGATCTCGAACGCCGAGATCTCGCCACGCAGCATCGGATCTTCCAGCCGGCCCTGCTCGTCGGTGCCGACGGAATCGGCCGCGACCTGGCCGAGCGGCCGGCCGACGCCGCGCTCGCCCATACCCGAGATCATCGCGCGCTCGTGCTGCAGCAGATATTTCGCGACATCCCAGCCGCGGTTGACGGTGCCGACCACATGCGATTTCGGCACCCGCACACCATCGAAGAATGTTTCGCAGAACGGCGAGGCGCCCGAGATCAGCAGGATCGGTTTTGTGGTGACGCCCTTGGACGTCATGTCGAACAGAATGAAGCTGATGCCATCATGCTTCTTGGCGGACGCATCCGTACGCACCAGGCAGAAAATCCAGTCGGCGTAGTTCGCATATGACGTCCAGATCTTCTGGCCGGTGATGACGAAATCATCGCCATCGCTTTCGGCCCGGGTCTGCAATGAAGCGAGGTCCGAGCCGGCGTTCGGTTCGGAATAGCCCTGGCACCAGCGGATGAGGCCCGCAGTGATCTTGGGCAAATGTTCTTCCTTCTGCGCGTCGGTGCCGTATTGCAGCAGCGCCGGCCCGAGCATGGAAATGCCGAACGACACCAGCGGCTGTCGCGCGCCGATCGCGGCCATTTCCTGACGCACGATCTTGGCCTGTTCGGGGTCGAGGCCACCACCGCCATATTCTTTGGGCCAATGCGGCACGGTCCAGCCCTTGTCGCGCATCCGCTCGAACCAGACGCGCTGCGGCTCGGAGGAAAATTTGGCATTGCGGCCACCCCAGAACGTATCGCCTTCCGAGGTCATCGGTTTGCGCATCTCAGGCGGGCAATTGGCCTCGAGCCAAACTCGGGTTTCACGGCGAAATTGATCAAGATCGGACATGGTGCGTTTCCATATTGGACGAGTTGAAAAGACCTTAGTCACCGCATCGCGGAATTCAATAACTCTCTGCACCGCGCCATGCGCAGGCTGCCGTAGTCACGCGCCGGGATCGGGTGTATCGCAGAGGCCGCAACGATTGAAAAACAAGAGGAAACCGACATGCGGCTGAAGTTGCTTTCGCCTGGCGAAATGAACCGCGAGCAAAAAGAAACCTATGACGAGTCGATTGCCGGCAAGCGCGGCGCCGCGCCGGCGCCGATGATGGCCTGGCTCAACAGCCCGCAGATGGCCAAACATGCCACCCGCCTTGGCGAGCAACTTCGTTTCAACACGATCTTTCCGGCAAAACTTTCCGAGATCGCAATCCTCGTCACCGCGCGGCATTGGACCTCGCATTACGAATGGTACGCGCATAAACGCCTGGCGCTGAAAGGCGGCATGGACCCGAAGATTATCGACGACATCCGCGACCGCCGCACGCCGACCTTTGACGACCCCAAGGGCCAGATGATCTACGACGTCGCCAAATCGCTGCATGAGGGCCACGGCGTCTCCCAGCCGCTGTATGACGCCGCCGTCGAACTGCTCAGCGTGCGCGGCGTGACCGAGATCATCGGGCTGTGCGGTTACTACACGATGGTGTCGATGACACTGAACACCTTTGAGTTCGGGTTGCCCGACGGCGAGGTGTCGGATTTGGCATAAGGTTTGGAAACGCAAGGTTTCCGAATTGCCGGTAGCCGTCTCTCGGATTCTCCCTACTTAGAAATTTCGGCAAGGCAAACGGAGTTATCGACATGCCCGACAACCCACCCATTATATCAGGCACACGGATCGGGCATGTCCATCTCAAGGTCGCCGATCTCGAACGCGCGCTCGGGTTTTACTGCGGCGTGCTCGGCTTTGAAGTGATGCAGCGGATGGGCTCGGCCGCGGCGTTCATTTCGGCCGGCGGTTATCATCATCACATCGGCCTCAACACCTGGGAAAGCAAAGGCGGCCATCCGCCGCCGCCGGGCACCACCGGGCTGTTCCACACCGCGATTCTCTACCCCACGCGTCCGGCGCTGGCCGATGCGCTGCATCGGGTGATGCAAGCCGGCATCCAGCTCGACGGCGCCAGCGACCATGGCGTCAGCGAAGCGCTCTATTTGCGCGATCCCGACGAGAACGGCGTCGAATTGTACCGCGACCGGCCCAGGGAAGAATGGCCGCACGCGGCCGATGGCTCGCTGTCGATGTTCACGAAGCGGCTGGATCTCGAGGATTTGCTGCGGGCGCGGGAGGTCTAACCCCTCATGGTGAGGAGCGCGTCTTCGCGCGTCTCGAACCATGAAGCCCCAATTAAATTTGAGTTGGGCCCATCCTTCGAGACGCGGCCAAGAGGCCGCCCCTCAGGATGAGGTCTTCGTGTGTGGTCCGCGCCCGCGCATCATGATCAGCACCGCGGCGATCAACTCCAGCCCGATGCAGCCGTAGAACGGCAGCGCGTAGCTTCCCGACATATCGCGGAGTAGCCCGATCACGCCGGGACCAAACGCGTAGGTGATCTGGTTGATCGCGGTGATCAAGCTCACCAGCACGCCGAACGAGCGCGGATCGAACTCGCGCTGCACGATCAGCGCCGGCAGCGTAATCAGATTGCCGACCGAGAATCCGAACAGCGCGCAGGCGGCGATCAGCGCATAGTCATTGTGCACGTTGATGACGATGACCAGCGCCACCGCCTGGCTGACGAATGAGAGCGCGGATGCCAGCCGCTGGTTCATCTGGTCGATCACGAACGAAAACAGCACGCGGCCGACCACCGCCATCGCGGTCAGGAGCGCCACCGCGACCGCCGCACGCTCGCGTCCGATCACCGAATCCAGAAACGAAATCAGATGGACGATGAAGCCGACCTGCGCGAACAGCACCAACGCGAAAGCTGACGATACCGAGAGGAAGGCGATATCGCGAAACGCCCGGCTGCGAATCTGTATCGGCGACGGTGCGTCCGCAGCGGCGACCGCACTCGCGCTCGCATGGCCCGGCGGGCGTCCGACATAAAACAGGATCACCGGCACCATCAGCGCGACCATCACGACGGCGGCGGCGAGCATCGCACCCGGGAAGCCGAAATAACCGATTCCTGCCACCAGCAGCGGCACGCCGGCGATGCCGCCGAAGCTGGCGCCGTTCAGTGCCAGGCTGATCGCCATGCCGCGCTTCTTGTCGAACCAGAGGCCGAGCGTGTTGGTGATCATGCCGAGGCTGGTGCCGGCCCAGCCGAAGGCGAGCACGGCGTTGGCGAGATAGAGTTGCCAGGGTTCGCGCACCTGCCCGATCGAAACCGCGGCGATGGCCATCGTGCAGATCCCCGCGATCATGCAGTTCCGCGGGCCGAACGCCTTGATCGCCTCGCTGACGAACGCAACCAGCGCCGCGCCGGACAGATAGAAGAACGTAGTACCCAACGAGATCAGCGACGCCGGCCAACCGTGCAGGCGCTGCAGTTCGGCGACATAGACGCTTTGGCCATAGAAGCCGAGCCCCCAGCCGAAGGTCGCGAGCAGGAAGCAGACCACGACTATGCGCCAGCCGTCGTAGCGGAGGGAAGTTTCGTCAAGAGTGGTGTGGGTGGATGCGTCCAATGCTTTTTTGCTTCTTGTTTCTTTGCGGCTCTCTCACCGTCTTGCCCGGGCTTGTCCCGGGCATCCACGTCTTTTCTCACTAACGGCTGACAAAGACGTGGATGCCCGGGACATCTAGCGCGAAGACGCGCTTCGCGCTTCTGCCCGGCCATGACGAAGAAACTAGTAGATTACCGAATTAGCAAGAGCGAAGCTTCGACGACTGCCGAAATGTCAGCAGCTGTCATCAGGCCTTTTTCGGCGGCTCGTAGAAGAAGCGCTCGCGAAAGATCCTGTCGCCGCGCCATTCCTGCATCGCGACTTCATCGATCCGTCCGGACTTGCCGGACAGATAAGTGAAATCGAAAATCCAGTGGATCGCCACACGATCGCCTTCGAGCACCGAGGATACGCAGGTCGAGACGACACTCGACACCTTCTCCAGCGTGGCGCGCTCCTGCCCCACCAGCACGTCGCGGCCGACGCGCGGCGGCGCGCTATTCTCCTGCATGGTCGCATCTTCGGTGTAATAGCGCTCGATGGCGCCGGCATGGTCGCCGGAAACGACTGTCGCGATGAACTCGTCAAGACGCGCGCGCGTGGGCATGGGGCCTCCAATATGTGACTGCTATCAGATAGTGGGGCCGGGAAGTTCGTCAACGCCCTGCAACTTCGCCCGCCGCCGCGCGAACGACGCCAGCGACAGCACCACCAGACCCAGCAGCACCGGCGGAAACACCACCATATTGACCATCGACCAGCCGTAATGCGCCAGCAACTGGCCGGATGAGAACGAACCGATCGCCATCATTCCGAACACCAGGAAATCGTTGAAGGCCTGCACCTTGTTGCGTTCCTGCGGTCGGTGCGTTTCCAGCACCAGCGCGGAAGCGCCGATGAAGGCGAAATTCCAGCCGACGCCGAGCACGATCAGCGTCGCCCAGAAATGCATCGCGGTAATGCCGGACAGCCCGATCATGGCGCCTGCGGCTTCCAGCGAGAGGCCCAAAGCGACGATGCGAGGCGCGCCGAAGCGCGCGATCAACGAGCCCGTAAAGAAGCTCGGCCCGTACATCGCCACGATATGCCACTGGATGCCGAAATTGGAATCGCTGACGGTCAGTCCGCACATCTTCATCGCGAGCGGTGCCGAGGTCATGACGAGATTCATGATGGGATAGGCAATCACGCCGCACAGCGCCGCCGCAATGAAACGCGGCTGCCGCGCGATCTCGAGCAACGGCCGGCCGCCATGCATATCCGCCGCGGCGGGCTTTGGCGCATCGACGCCTGAAAGCACCACCATCGCAACCAGCGCCACCACGGCTTGCGCGATAAAGCTGAAGGCAAACAGATAAGGCGGCCAGATATCCATGGTCCATTGCACGAGCTGCGGACCGAGCACGCCGGCGAACACGCCGCCCGCCATCACCCACGACACCGCCTTGGGACGGAATGCAAAGCTGGCGCCGTCGGCAGCAGCAAAGCGATAGGATTGCGACACCGCGCCGTAGAGTCCACCGAGAAAGGTCGCGCAACAAAACAGCCAGAACGACCCTTGCAGGATCGCGAAAGCGCCGATCAAACCGGTGAGCACGCCGCAGCCGGTACCGATGATGAAGGCGACACGACGGCCATAGGCGCGCGAGATCGCCCCGGTCGGCAGCGTGCCGGCGGCAAGGCCCAGCACGTACATCGAGATCGGCACGGTCGCGAGCGAGATATCGGGCGCCAGCGTCGCGCCGACGATCGAACCGGTGGCGAAGATCACCGCCGAATTGGCGCCGGTCAGCGCCTGCGCCGCCGCCAGGCGCAGCACGTTGGCGCGCGCCCGCGCGTCATTGGCGATCTCTACGGTGGCAGTCGTATCCAACATCGCATTCCCGCCCGGCCGGCCCCGGCGGGAGCCTCATTGATTAGTCTCATTGATTCCCGGACTATGGAGACGCGAGGCTGCGCGATCAACCGACGCAAACGGGCGCGCGCTATGCGAATGCCGCACATTGGACACAACCGGCGCGCCAGCGTAATCACAGGCGGCCAACGCTGGTAATCCCGTCATAGCGAAACAAATTTCAAAGAGGTCGAACCCATGCGCGTCGATGACCGGCCTACCGTCGCTGCTCCTGATGACGACCCGTATCTGTGGCTGGAGGAAGTCGAAGGCGAACGCGCGGTCGATTTCGCCGAGCAACAAAGCCGGCGGACGCTGGATGCTTTCGGCGGCGTGCAATTCGCCAGGGATCGTGACCTGCTGGCCGGCATTTACGACCGGCCGGACAACATTCCCTATGTCTCGCGCCACGGCGGATTTCTCTACAATCTCTGGAAGGATACGAATAACCCGCGCGGCCTCTGGCGGCGAACGACGATCGCTGAGTTTCGCAAGCCAAATCCGCAATGGGATGTGGTGCTGGACGTCGACAAGCTCGCCGCCGAGGAGAACCAGGACTGGCTGCTGAACTGGACCCAGCCGCTTGCGGGAAAACACCCGCGCACCATCGTGGGCCTGTCGCGCGGCGGCAGCGACGCCGTCACGCTGCGCGAATTCGACCTGGATACGAAGACCTTCGTCACCGGCGGCTTCACGCTGCCGGAAGCGAAAAGCGGCGTTGCCTGGGTCGATGCCGATACGCTCCTGCTGTCGAGCGCCCTTGGCGAGGGCATGGCGACAACTTCAGGCTATGCCCGAACCGTCAGGCGGTGGCGCCGCGGCGAGACGATCGATCAAGCGCCTGTCATATTCGAGGTACCTGTCGACCGCATGGGTGTGTATGTCGACATGGACGACACCGGATCTGCACCGCGGGTCTGGTACATCGATCGGATTGATTTCTTCAACCAGATTGTCTGGCTCGGCGACGAAACGGGCGCGAAGTCCAAACTCGAACTACCGACCGATGCCCAGATGGAGGCCCATCGCAACTGGCTTGCCGTCAAATTGCGAACCGCGTGGACTATCGGCGGCAAGACCTTTGCGCCGGACTCTGTCCTCGGCATGTCGCTTACTGCCTTTCTGGCTGATGACCACGATTTCACTGTTGTTTTCGAGCCGGGACCACGCCGCGCCCTGCAGGGCTTGTTCTGGGCCGACGGCAGACTGGTGCTGTCGATCCTCGACGAATTGCGGCCTTCGTTCGATATCTGCACCCCATCTGCGAACGGATGGACCCGCGACGCCTTGCCGGGGCTTCCAGCGATCGGCGTCGTCGATGTCGGGCGCTTCGATCGCGAGGAGTCCGAAAGCAATGGCGACCTGCTCACCAATATCCAGGACCCGTTGACGCCGCCTGCCCTGATGCTGATCGAAGGCGTCAGCAGCCCGGCGCTGCTCAAGCAGGCACCCCGGACATTTTCGGCCGACGGGCTCGTCGTCAGCAGGCACGAGGCGATCTCGGTCGACGGCGAGCGCATTCCCTATGTGCAGACCGGGCCTGCAGGCGAGACCGGCGATGCACCGGTGCATATGAACGCCTATGGCGGTTTCGGCCTTGCGGTGCGTCCTGCCTACCATTCGGCGCTGGGCAAGCTGTGGCTGGAGCGCGGTGGCACCACGGTGCAGGCCAATATCCGCGGCGGCGGCGAGTTCGGCACGCGCTGGCACGATGCCGGCCGCTATGCCGGCAAGCGGCTGGCGCATGACGATTTTGCCGCGGTCGCCGCCGATCTCGTCAAGCGCGGCGTGACACGGCCCGATCGAATCGCGGCGGAAGGCGGATCGAACGGCGGCATCCTGATCTCGAACATGATGGTGCGCTATCCCGGACGCTTCGGCGCGCTGTTCTGCACGATTCCGTTGATCGACATGCGCCGCTACACAAAGCTGCTCGCGGGCGCGAGCTGGATCGCGGAATATGGCGACCCGGACAAGCCGGAAGAGTGGGCGTGGCTGCAAACCTATTCGGCCTATCACACGGCGATACCGGAGCAGAAATATCCGCCGATCCTGATCGCCACCACGCGTCGGGACGACCGCGTTCATCCCGGCCACGCGCGCAAGATGACGGCGAAACTTCAGGCCATGGGATATGAAGCCTGGCTGTACGAACCCGCGGCCGGCGGTCACGGCTATGGCAAGGACAACAAGGAGCGCGCGGCATTCACGGTGCTCGGCTACACCTTCCTGAAGAACAAGATCGGTTGGATCGACAGTAGCGTGTGAGAAGCGTTACCGCCGCGCGAACGCCAGGATCATATTGTTCGCGGGCATTGCTACGGTATCGACCAAATCAAGCCCGACGCTTTCGGCCAGTTTCACGACATCGGCGATATCGCGCACGCCCCATTCGGCGTCGCGGTCGCGCAGGCTGGTGTCGAAGATGGCGTTGCTGAGCGCGGTGTGCTTGCCGTCGCGCTTGAACGGCCCATAAAGAAACAGCCGCCCGTTACTGCGCAGATAACGCGCGGCGCCCGCGAATAGCCCCTCCGCGACACGCCAGGGCGCGATGTGGATCACATTGGCGCAGAACACCGCCAGCAGTTCAGTAGGCCCGCTGCCGTCCTGCATCTGCGCGCACCATGCGGGATCAGTCAGATCGATCCGCATCTCGGGCCGGATATTCGGCAAGCCCGTATGCGCACGCCACGCCGCGATGCTTTTCAGATGCGCGTCGTTGAAATCGCTCGGCCACCAGATGATGTCGGGCGCGTTGCGGGCAAAATGCACCACATGCTGGCCGGTGCCGCTGCCGGCTTCGAGCACGTCGCCGGATTTGCCGGCGAGGAATTTCTGCAGCACCGCCCAGATCGGCGCATGGTTGCGATGGAATGCGGTCGCGTCTAACCGGCCGTCGGCTTCAACCGGCCGGCCATCCTTGCCAAACTCCACCACAAACTCAGCCACGGCAAAATCTCACTTCAAATCCCCGCAATAGATTTCCTTCAAGAGCTGCAAGACGCGCAAGGCGCGTTGATCGACGACGCGGTAATGCAGCGTCTGCGAGGCCCGCCGGAATTCGACCAGACCGTCGGCGCGCAATTTTGCCAGATGCTGCGACAGCGCCGACTGGCTGAGCTTGGCGACGCCGACGAGTTCGCCGACGGTCATCTCGCCACGCACCGCAAGAAAGCAGAGCACCAGCAGACGCTTCTCGTGGCCGAGCAATTTGAGCAATTGCGCGGCCTCACCGGCCTGTTTCTCCAGCTTCTTCAGAGACGCCTCATCTTCGGCGCTGTTTCCGATCGGTATCTTGTTGGCCGTTGCCGCTTCTGCTCTCATCGCTTCCCATCCCGATCGGAATCGGCGCCGACACGCGCATGCTTCAGTTTATCGCACCCACAGTTATTTAGCATTGACTAAATTAGTGAGCGCCGATAAACCCGCAAAAAAGCAACAAATGATGCGGCCATGTGGCTGCCGGGGGAATGAAACGTGCGGCCTGATCTCTGGCGCAGCATATCTCTACTGTCGAGCACGGGCGCGCACACGCAGCTTGGGCGACGTTCCCTGCTGGGCCTCGGCGCCGCGCTGACCGGCAGCCTCGCGCTCGGTCCAAAGCAGGCAAATGCAGAGCCCTCCCCGGCGTCGCCACCCGCAGACGCGCCGTGGTCGCAATCGATCGGACCCGGCGTGGTCGACCGGCCCTATGGCCGGCCCGCCGACACCGAGGCCGGCGTCATCAGGCGCAACGTGCCCTGGCTGACCGCCGGCACCGAATCCTCCATCAGCTTTTCGCCGTTGCAGGACCTGCACGGCATCATCACGCCGAACGGCCTGTTCTTCGAGCGCTACCACGCCGGGCGGCCGGACGTGGAGCCGGATCAGCACAAGCTCATGATCCATGGCCTGGTCGAACGCCCGCTGCTTCTTTCGATGAAGGACATCGTCCGTTTTCCGTCCGTGTCGCGGATCCATTTCATCGAATGCCCGGCCAATGGCGGCATGGAGTGGCGCGCGGCGCAATTGAATTCGCTGCAATTCAATCACGGCATGATCTCCTGCGCGGAATGGACCGGGGTGCGGCTGTCGACCCTGCTGGAGGAGGTCGGGATCAAGAAGGAGGCCAAATGGGTCATGGTCGAGGGCGCCGACGGCGCGCACATGAACCGCAGCCTGCCGCTCGACAAATGCCTCGACGATTGCCTCGTGGTCTATGCGCAGAACGGCGAGGCGTTGCGGCCGGAACAGGGCTATCCGCTGCGGCTGGTGGTGCCGGGCTGGGAAGGCAATGTCAGCATCAAATGGCTGCGCCGGATCAAGCTTGGCGACAAACCCTGGCATTCCCGCGAGGAGACCTCGAAATACACCGACCTGATGCCGGACGGCACTTCGCGCGGCTTCACCTGGCTGATCGACGCCAAATCCGTCATCACTTTCCCCTGCCCGGAAAAGCCGCTCGATCGCCCCGGCCTCTATGAAATCAGGGGATTGGCGTGGACCGGCAATGGCAAGGTCAAGCGCGTCGACATCTCGACCGACGGCGGCGTCAATTGGCAGAGCGCGCGGCTGCATGAGCCGGTGCTGTCGAAGGCGCTAACGAAATTCACATTGCCATGGCGCTGGGACGGCGGGCCGGCGCTGCTGGAATCCCGCGTCATCGACGAGACCGGCTATGTGCAGCCGACCATCGCGCAGCTGCGCAAGCAGCGCGGAATGAACTCGGTCTATCACAACAATTCGATCCAGACATGGCAGGTGAAGCCGGACGGGAGCGTGTTCGATGTCCAGCTCGGTTAAGCGCTTCTTGCTGCTTTGCGCCGGGATGGTCGCCGCCGGCACCATCGCCTACGCCGAGCCTGGATATTACGGCTATGGCGAGCGGGTGACGCCCGAGCAGATCGCGGGCTGGGATATCGATGCGCGCGGCGAGGACGGGGTGGGCCTGCCTCCGGGCCGCGGCGGCGTGCACCGGGGCGCGGACGTCTATGCCGAGCAATGCGCGGCCTGTCATGGAACTTTCGGCGAAGGCGAGGGCCGGTTTCCCAAGCTGGTCGGCGGCGCCGGGACGCTCCGGGACGACCGCCCGGAGCTGACGGTCGGCAGCTATTGGCCGTTTGCGCCGACCCTGTGGGACTACATTAACCGCGCCATGCCCATGCCTGCACCGCACACATTGTCAGCCGATGACGTTTATGCTTTGACCGCCTATATTCTGAACCTGAACGACATCGTGCCAAACGAATTCGTCGCCGACCGGGAAAGCTTGCCGAAAGTCAAAATGCCCAATCGCGACAATTTCCTCTGGACCGACCCCAGACCCGATACCATGGCCAAACCGTGCATGAACGGTTGCGCCGACCCGGCCAGGATCGCGTCGACGGCGGAAGGCAAGAACCTGACGCCGCGCACGACCGGACCACTCGACACGATGCTGGCGAAATAGAATTGGCAATAGAAATAGAAGCGCAGGAAACGTCCTTGACCAACATCTCTTCGCGGAAAACCGGCCTGATCCCGGCGATGCTGCTGGCGCTGTCGATCGGCGCGGCCGCGGGCCCTGCCCTTGCCCAATCTGCCACGGCGGAAGGCCAGAAGCTCGCCTTCGACCGCAGCAAGGGCAATTGCCTGACCTGCCACGCCATCAAGGGCGGCGAATATCCGGGCTCGCTCGGCCCAGAACTGGTCGACATCAAAAGCAAATACCCCAACCGCGACGAGCTCGTCGCCATTCTCGATGACGAAACCAAGCGCAATCCGCTGACCGTGATGCCTCCGTTCGGACGAAACCGGATTTTGACCGACAAGGAAATCAGCGCGATCGCGGATTTCCTGCAAACATTGTGACCGCGCGCCTTTCAGGAGACTTCGGATGACACGTACTGACATTGAATTCTTGGCCACACGGCGCCTGATCCTGCAAGGCGCGGGCGCGGTGGCGCTGGTCGGGCTTGGCAATCCCTTTGGCCTCGCGCCGGCATTTGCGGCGGCCAACGACAAATATCCGGAAGACGCGTTCAAGCAGAAGAGCGAAGCCGACGCGGTTAAATCGCTCTATGGCAAGACGGCGGAAGCTTCCGACAAGGTGAGGATGGATGCGCCGGAGATCGCCGAGAACGGCGCGGTGGTCCCGGTATCGGTCACGACCACATTGGCTGACGTCACCTCGATCTCGTTCCTGGTGGCCGAAAACCCGGTCGCCCTGGTAGCCTCCTACAAGATTCCGGCCGGCACGATGCCCAGCGTTGCCAACCGCATCAAGATGGCGAAGACCAGCAATGTGATCGTGGTCGTCGAAGCCGGCGGCAAGCTCTACAGCGCCACCAAGGAAGTCAAAGTCACCGTCGGCGGCTGCGGCGGTTGAGACACAGATAATCAAGGGATCGAAAAAATGGCATCGACCATTCGCGTGCGCGCCACATCGTCAGGCGAGACCACCGAAGTGCAGGCCCTGATCCAGCACCCGATGGATTCCGGCTTCATCAAGGACGCCAAAGGCGAGATCATTCCGCCGCATTTCATCCAACAACTGACCTTCGAATATGACGGCAAGCCGGTATTCACCGCCGATTGGGGCGGCGGCGTCTCAAAGGATCCCTACGTCAAGTTCGCCTTCAAGGGCGGCAAGAAGGGCGACGAGCTGAAAGTGAGCTGGGTCGACAACAAGGGCGCCACCGACACCACCACGGCGAAGATTCAATGAAGCTGCGGACCAGGATACAGTTCGCCTCAGCGGCGTTCGCGCTGGCCTTGCTGGCGTTCGCCGCCCCGCCGGCGGTCTCGGCCGACAAGGTCGATCCGGTCGGCGATGCCAAGGCATTCAAGAAGTTCTTCTACGACAAATTCCCCAAATTGAAGCCGGAGGATTTCGTCAACGGCCCCTATTCGATGAACGAAGACCTGTACAAGCAATGGCAGGAAAAGGAACAATTCCCGCCCTACGAGTTCTCGCTCGACCTGGGCAAGGAGATGTTTTCCAAACCGTTCGCGAACGGCAAAACCTATGCCGACTGCTTCCCCAATAAAGGCATCGGTATCCGCCAGGATTATCCCTATTTCGACGAGAAGGAAGGCAAGGTCATCACGCTGGAGCTGGCGCTGAACCGTTGCCGCGAAGCCAATGGCGAGCTGGCGTTGCCCTATGTGCGCGACGAGATGGCGGCGCTGACCGCCTACATGGCCTTCACCTCGCGCGGCAAGCCGTTCGACATCAAGATCCCGAACGACCCGCGCGCGCTGGAGGCGTACGAAAAGGGCAAGGAATATTTCTACACCCGGCGCGGCCAGCTCAATTTCTCCTGCGCCACCTGCCATGTGCAGAGCCCGGGCGAGCGGGTCCGCACCGAGGTGCTGGCGCCGGCGCTCGGCATTCTCAATGCGATGCCGATCTATCGTTCCGAGTGGAGCGGCATGGGCACCACCAGCCGCCGCTTCACCACCTGCAACAGCCAGATCCGCGGCGTGCCGCTGACGCCGCAGGACGACGAATACCGCAACGTCGAATATTACCTGTCCTATGTCAGCAACGGATTGCCGATTTCCGGTCCGGGAGCGCGGCCATGAGGATCACGACACTCACATCGATCGTGGCGCTACTGCTCGCCGGCGCGACATCGGCGCTGGCCGCAGGCGAGGACGATTACAAGGCGGCCTACGCCGCCGCTGAAGCCGCCAACAAGCAGGCGGCCGGCTTGCGCAATCAATGGACCACGACGGCGTCGACGCTGGCGGCGGCCAAGAAGTTCGCCGCCGGCGGCGATTTCGACAAGGCCACCGCATCGGCCAAGGAAGCGGAAGCGCTGGCCAAGGCTTCGATCTTCCAGGCAACCAGCGAAAAAGAGCGCTGGAGAGATTTGGAAATTCGCTGAGCGTCTTAGAGTATGACTCAAAATGCAGCCAATGAGACCAAGTCGTATTTCTCGTCATTGCGAGCGTAGCGAAGCAATCCACAGCACCGATCCGACAGCTATGGATTGCTTCGTCGCTCCGCTCCTCGCAATGACGGCGGTTAGCTGCAACTCCTGCGGAGATATCGCATGACGATCCGCCGCCGGGATTTTCTGACGCTCGCGGGTGGCGCCGCCCTCTCAGGCAGCCTGCCGCGTCTCGCGCGCAGCGCCGACAGCGTCTACGATCTCGAACGCTTCGGCAATGCGCGCGTCCTGCACATGACGGACACGCATGCGCAGCTCAAGCCGGTGTTCTTCCGCGAGCCCAGCGTCAATCTCGGCATCGGCTCGATGCAGGGCAACCCGCCGCATCTGGTCGGCAAGGCGTTCCTCGAACGCTTCGGCATCCGTCCCGACAGCGCCGATGCCTATGCCTTCACCTGCATCGAATTCGAGAAAGGCGCACAGAGGTTCGGCAAGCTCGGCGGCTTTGCGCATCTGAAGACATTGGTCGATCGCCTGCGCAATGATGTCGGCCCCGGCCGTTCGCTGTTGCTCGACGGCGGCGACCTCTGGCAGGGCACGGGTCTGGCCAATGTCATGCAGGGCGCCGACATGGTCGAGGCTTCCAACCTGCTCGGCATCGATGCGATGACCGGCCATTGGGAATTCACCTATGGCGAGAAGGTCCTTCGCAGGAACCTCGATAACTTCAAGGGCGAATTCCTGGCGCAGAACGTCTTCCTGACCGAGGAAGCCGCCTTCAACGACGCCAAGGCGTTCGATCCGGCCTCGGGCCGCGTGTTCAAGCCGGCCACGATCAAGGAGATCGGCGGCCATCGCGTTGCCGTGATCGGACAGGCCTTTCCCTACGTGCCGATCGCGCACCCCAAGCGCTTCACGCCGGACTGGCAATTCGGCATCCGCGACGAGGAGCTGCAGAAGCTGGTCGATGGTTTGCGCAACACCGATAAGGTCGATGCGGTGATCCTGCTGTCGCATAACGGCATGGATGTCGATCTCAAGCTCGCCAGCCGCGTCACCGGCATCGATGTCATCCTGGGCGGACACACCCACGACGCCGTACCGCAGCCGATTTCCGTGACCAATCCGGGCGGCGTCACGCTGGTCACCAATGCCGGTTCGAACGGCAAGTTCCTGGCCGTGCTCGATCTCGACATCGGCAAGGGCAAGGTCGCCAATGTCCGCTACCGGCTGCTGCCGGTGTTCTCCGAATTGCTAAAACCGGATTCGGCAATGCAGGCACTGATCGACAAGACCCGCGCGCCGCGTGCGGACGACTGGGTCGACAAGATCGCATCCGCCGACCGCCTGCTCTATCGCCGCGGTAATTTCAGCGGCAGCATGGACCAGTTGATCTGCGACGCGCTGCGCAGCGAACTCGACACCGAGATTGCGCTGTCGCCAGGTTTCCGCTGGGGCACCACGGCGCTCGCGGGCCAGCCGCTGACGATGGAAGACGTGCTGGCGCAGACCGCGGTTACCTATCCCGAGACCTACGTCGTGACCATGACCGGCGCCCAGATCAAGGACGTATTGGAAGACGTCTGCGACAATCTCTTCAACACCGACCCCTATTATCAACAAGGCGGCGACATGGTCCGCCTCGGCGGCCTCGCTTACGCCTGCACGCCGGCGGAAAGCGTCGGCAAGCGGATCTCCGGACTGACGCTCGACAATGGCACCTCGCTGCAAGCCGCCAGGAGCTACAAGGTGGCGGGATGGGCGTCCGTCAACGAACAAACCGGCGCGCCGATCTGGGATGTGGTGGCAAAGCATCTGAAATCCGGCAAGCCGCCGAACCGGTCGGCGCCTGGCGTGACGCTGAAGGGCGTCGAAGGCAATCCGGGTATTTCGAAACAGGTATGACAGGCCGTTTCACCATCCTGCGCATGATGACCGCGGCACTGTTGATCGCCACGGCCGCGCCGGTTGCACGCGCGCAGCAGGCGCCGCTGCAGGACAAGCCGTTCGCCGAACACAAGATCGTGCTGCAGCTCTCCGACAATGACCCGCGCAAGCAGGCCCTCGTGCTCAGCGTCACCAGCAACCTGATGAAGCACTACGACCCCGACAAGGTCGCAATCGAAATCGTCGCGTTCGGCCCGGGCATCGAGCTGCTGAAGCCCGACAATCCCAACCGCAAGATGGTCGAGAGCCTGGTCGTGCAGGGCGCCCGGTTCGATATCTGCATCAACACCGTCGACACGCTCGAACGCGACAGCGGCAAGCGGCCGGAATTCATCGCAGCGGCAACGCCAGTCCAGGTCGGCGTCGCACAGATTCTGTTCCTGACTGAAAATGGCTACACATTGGTCCGACCCTGATTTCCGTCATTGCGAGCGAAGCGAAGCAATCCATCGCTCCAAGGAAAGAAAGAATGGATTGCTTCGCTTCGCTCGCAATGACGATCAAAATCGACTTAGGGAGTTTCATCATGTTCCGCCGTCTTGCGACCGCTGCCCTACTCTCGATCGCGTTTGCGGCATCCGGTTTCGCCGCCGACACCAAGCCGCATCGCGTCGCGATCCAGGTCAACCAGAACGACCCGCAGGTGATGAATCTGGCGCTCAACAACGCTACCAACGTGCTCGAATATTACCGGGCTAAGAACGAGGACGTCGAAATCGACATCGTGACCTATGGCCCCGGCCTGCACATGCTGCGATCCGACACCTCACCGGTTCAGGATCGCCTCAAGCGGCTGAAGGAAATGGCGTTCCCGAGCAAGGTGCAGTTTTCGGCCTGCAACAACACCAAGCAGGGCATGGAAAAGACCGAAGGCAAGGCGATCTCGGTCATATCCGACGCCACCATCGTACCATCAGGCGTTGTCCGCATCATGGAATTGCAGGAGCAGGGCTGGAGCTACGTCCGGCCCTAGGGAAGCAAGACTGCTTCGACAAAGCCGTCCTGCAGAGATGAAAGCCGTTTGAGAAGATCGCCAGAATAGAATAATATCCTCCGCGTAACCCCTATTGAGAACGCGGCAGCGATCATGATCTTTCGTCAGCTCTTCGACAGCGTTTCGGGCACCTACAGCTACCTGCTGGCCAGCCGCGCCGGCGGCGAGGCGCTGATCCTCGATCCGGTGCTGGAGAAGGCCGACCGCTATTGCCAGCTGCTGCGCGAACTCGACCTGCGGCTGGTCAAGGCGGTCGATACCCACCTGCACGCCGACCATGTCACGTGCTTGGGCGAACTGCGCGACCGCACCCAATGCATCACCATCATGGGCGATCAGAGCAAGGCCGACGTGGTGTCGATGCGGGTTTCCGACGGCGACAAGGTGATGATCGAGGGCCTGAGCTTGGATGTCATGTACACGCCCGGCCACACCGATGATTCCTACAGCTATCTGATGGGCGACCGCGTCTTCACCGGCGACACGCTGTTGATCCGCGGCACCGGCCGCACCGATTTCCAGAACGGCAGCTCGCGCGCGCAGTATGAATCGATCTTCAACCGGCTATTGAAGTTGCCGGATGAGACCATGGTGTTCCCCGCCCACGACTACAAGGGCGACACGGTCTCCACCATCGGCGAGGAGAAGCGCTACAATCCGCGCCTGCAGGTGCGCTCGGTCGACGAATATATCGAGCTGATGGCCAATCTGAAGCTGCCGAATCCGAAGATGATGGATGTGGCGGTGCCCGCCAACATGCATGTCGGCCTGCATCAGGACGATCTCGCCAAGCAGGGCCTTTCGCTCACCGCCATTGATGCCATCGCAAGTCTCGGCCGGCCCGACATCCTGCTGGTCGATCTGCGCGAGACCAGCGAGCGCACCAAGCACGGCACGCTGTCGGGCGCGCTGCATGCGCCCTATCCCGGCATCGCTGAGAGCCTGCGGCCGGGCGGCATGCTGCGCGAAGTCGCGGCCGCGACCGGACGTCGCGTGGTGTTCTTCTGCGCCTTCGGCGAACGCTCCGCGATGGCGGTAGCGGCCGCCAAGAGCGCGGGCCTTGCCAACACCGCGCATATCGAGGGCGGTATCGACGCCTGGAAGAAAGCCGGCGGCCCGGTGGTGGTGGGGTGAATCGGTTGCTGTCGTCCCTGCGACCAAAAAGACGCACTCGCGCGCGGAGCACGGCTGGCCGGGCCGCCCGGGATTGACTCTGTCTTTGACAAACTCCTACCGTCAATTTCGACGGTTCCCGCTTGGGGATCAAAAGGGAATGCGGTGCGGGGAAATTTCTCCTAATCCGCGGCTGCCCCCGCAACTGTAAGCGGCGAGTCTTTCGTCAGATGCCACTGGGAATCTCGGTCCTGGGAAGGCGACGAAAGGTAACGACCCGCAAGCCAGGAGACCTGCCGTCAACCGTGGTCACACGCGAAGATGTCGGTCGGGGAGTACAGACATTAGCTTCACCTGAGCTGCGCAAGCAACGATGGTGAGACTTGGTTCGCTGTGACGTGCCACTGACGTCATTCCGAGGTCTGAACCATGTCTTCCATCATCACAGCCGCCAGGCGGCGACGCCATTTCCTGCTCGCCTCCAGTTTTCTCGTGCCTATCATGGCGTTCGGCATTTCCGGCGCCCACGCCCAGCAAACCGCCGCCGCCGATCAATTGCCGGCGATCGAGGTCAACCCGCCCGGCGACCAGAACCGGACCCGCGCCAAACCCGCATCCGATGAAGGCTCGGGCACGCGCCGCGTCGTCGCGCCGAATCCGAAGCCGTCGAGCAATCCGAACCCCGCAGCGGGAGCCGGCTCGAACGTCGCATCGCAAGGCATCGGACAGAGCGGCGGTGGAACGCCCATCCGGCAATTTGCCGGCATCGTTGGCGCGGCTGCAACCGTGATCACGGCCGAGGAAATCGCACATTCGCCCTCCCACACCCTGGCCGAGATCATCGCGCAGGTGCCGGGCGTGCAATTGCAATCGTTGTATGGCGGCGTCAACGGCGCCAAGACATCGATCGATCTGCGCGGGTTCGGCGCCGCCGCGACCTCCAATACGCTTTTCCTCGTCAACGGACGCCGCTTGAACGACATCGATATTACTGCTGTCGATCTTTCCACGATCCCGCTCAACTCGATCGAGCGCATCGAGATCACGCGCGGCAACAGCGGTGCGGTGCTCTATGGCGACAACGCGGTCGGCGGCGTCGTCAATATCGTCACCAGGAACGGCGTCGGCGGCCCGCCGGTCGCAATCCGTGGCGAGGCCGGCGTCGGCTCCTTCAACCAGCGCATGGCCGCAGTGTCGGTGGCAACGAATGCCGGCCCGTGGTCGACGTCGTTCTACGGCAACGGCATCAAGTCCGACGGCTATCGCATCAACAACGCGCTTGACCAGCGTAACGGCGTCGGCAGCATCAACTACACCACGCCGGGTCTCTCCGCGTTCCTGACCGTCACCGGCGACGATCAAAAGCTGGGATTCCCCGGCGGCAGGCTGGTCGATCCTTCCATCGGCCTCAATCAACTGGTCACCAACCGCACGGGCACCAGCACGCCGTTCGACTACGGCAACCAGCAGGGCACCAGCGCCACCACCGGCTTCACCAAGTCGCTGTGGAACGGCGCCGAACTCATCGTCGATGGCGGCTTCAGGGAACGCAAAACCCAAAGCGGTTTCTTCGGAGGGACGCCGACGATCAGCGTCGCTTCCACCTACAACGACGCCGACCTGAAAACCTGGTCGATCACGCCGCGTCTGAGCATCAAGAACATGATGTTCGGGATGCCCTCGCAGATCCTGACCGGCATCGACTTTTACGATACGACATTCTACCAGACCCGCGGCGCGTTCAGGGGCGTGGCCCCCTACCACGCCTACAACCTCACGCAGCAGTCCGTGGCCGGCTATTGGCAGCAAACGATCGGCCTGTTGCCAACGACGGACTTCTCCTACGGCGCCCGCGTCCAAAACACCCATCTGAACGCCACGGACCGCCACGACCCCACCGCGCCCTTCGCGTTCGATGCCCAGGCGCTCCCGCTCGACAGCAACGAGGGACAATATGCCCTCCATGCTGGTCTCGAGCACCGCTTCAACAATGTGTTCTCGGTGTTCGGCCGCGCCGCGCGCGCGTTCCGTACCCCCAATGTCGATGAGCGCGTGTCGTCGGGACCGGCGCTCGATGCGTTCTTCAATCCGCTGTCACAGAACTTCAAGCTGAAGACCCAGACCTCGCACGATGTCGAGGGTGGTTTCCGCATCAAGTCGGGCGGCTTCCAGATGCAATCGAGCATCTACAACATGGACCTCGAGAACGAGCTGCAGTTCAACCCGGTGGGATTCTTCAACATCAATCTCGATCCGACCCGCCGCTACGGCTCGGAAACCAGCGCCTCGCTGCGCGTCAGCGATAGCGTGCTGCTGCGCGGCGGCGTGGCCTATACCCGCGCGGTGTTCCGTGAGGGACAGTACGCCGGCAACGACGTTCCGCTGGTGTCGCGCTACACCGCCAGTGGCGGCGTGACGTGGAATATTTGGCAGAACTATCTCGTTGCCGATGCGACCGTGCGCGCCTGGAGCGAACGCTTCATGGATAACGATCAGAAAAACAACCAGCGCCGCATCCCGGCCGACGCGACGGTCGATTTCAAGCTGAGCGGAGCGTATGAACACTTCTTCTGGTCGCTGAGCGTCAACAACGTCCTCAACGCGCTGTATTACGATTACGCGGTCGCCAGCACGTTCACCGACGGCCGTTTCAGCGCCTATCCGCTGCCGGGCCGGACCTACATGATAAAGGCCGGCGCGACGTTCTGACCCCCTGGACGGCCTGGAGCCCGCCTTGGCGACACGTCGCCGAGGCGGTGCGGGCTTGCCGAACGACCGTCACAGGCGGCTTCAAAAGAGCGCGATGACGACGCTACTCTTCACCATGAAGGCTGATTCCACACGATATCGGGGCGTATTCGACCCAAATTCGCGCCCCCAGGGCCGCGATCCATGTTAATACCCGCCCAAAGATCGCCCGACGGCATGCGTCGTGGTTCCAGAGGTACAAGATGGACGATGAACCGAAGAGTCCGGCCGAAATGAAAGAGATTCGGCTGCACCGCAAGCGCACCCAGGAGGTCGAGGGCATCAAGGCGATGGCCGAGATCGCGGCCGCCGACGTCGCGATTCGCAAGCGGACCGAAAAGCTGCGCGCGCTCCGATTGGCCAAGGAAGCTGAGGACCTTGCCAATCCGCCGGAACCGAAAGCCAAGCCCAAAGCGAAAGCCAAGGTTGCGAAGAAGGCTGACGTAAAATGACCAAGGAAGATCGCGACCGCGCCCAGGCGCGTGTGGATAAAACGACCCGGGCAGCTCAGGACGCCCGGTCCGGCAAGGCCGACCGCGATGCGGCCTCGAGGGCCGTGCTCGACAATATGGCGAAGCTGAAAGCGTTGCGGCTTGCCCGCGAAGCGGTTGCACCTCCGGCGCCCGTCAAGGCAAAGAAGACAGCGGTGGCCAAATCGAAAAAGCCGGGCGAGAAGCGCCCGGCTCCAGCATTGGCTGATTGGCTGGCGAGCCAACAAAGCGGCGGGCGGCGAACCTAGGTCGAAACCCGGGCTGAGCTCTTTGAGCTCAGCCTTGATGTTCAGTCGTGCCGCGTTACGCCGGCGGCCAATGGATCATCGAGCGCGTCTTGGTCTCGGCGTCATAGACCTGCACTTGCAGCATCTGGAATTTGTTCTTCAGCGCCGTACCTGCCTCTTCGGCGGCTTCGACCGTGTCATGGTGCGATTTGAAATGACCGTCGACCACCAGCGAATATCCATTGGTCGGCGCCTTATCGGCGCGAATGATTTTGCGCGGCTGCTGTTCTTCGGCTTCGATGCGAGGCTTCTTCATTTTGGCTCCGTGTGATTGCCCCGTTTGAAGCAATATCGGCAAAAAGGGCAAGGAAATTCGCAGGAAATTCGGTGGAAGTTTCGACAAGAAAATTCGCCCCACCGGAGCTAATATGTCTCAAAGTCGGTCGTATTGAGGTGAATGCACCATTCCAGCCGCGAAAAGCCGGTCAATCCGGCGAAAAGGAACGATATGGGCGGAAACGGCAACAAGAGCGCGCCTCCGAAGCAGGACAATAACAAGCCAAAGAAACCGCAAAAGCCGCCTATCGAAGACGACGATGAAGAGGATGGCGACATCGCCACGCCCAAGCGCGACCGCCACGGCAATGACGACGAGCCGTTGTGATTATTGTCGTCCCGGCCTAGTGCGCAATTGCGCACGGGGGCCGGGACCCATACGCTGCGGCCGTTGTGATACGGCAAGCGGATAGAGACCTTTCAACAACAGGCATCGGTGGCTATGGGTCCCGGCTCGCGCTTGGCCGGGACGACGGAAGATTTAGCAAAACCCCTCGCTCTCAATCTTCCGCATACTCCCGATATCGAGCAGATGCGCGCCAAAGCCCCCACGCGCGAGCTTGATCGCGGATTTCGGCGAGACCAGCAGAAACATCGCAGTCATGGCTAGCGGCACCGCGCTCAACCAATCCAGCCGCACCGGCGTGAGTTCTTCGCTGCTGCCGGCGTAAATTCCGCTGGCCGTCAGCAAACGCGCGCACTCCCTGACGATATCGCCCCGCGTGCCGCCGCGCGATGCGCAGCCGAGCAGCGCCTGCATCGCCAGATGCGTGACCACGCCCTGGCGGCTTTCCGGCAGCGGCATTGGTTTCTCGCCTTGCGAGACACGCAGCAGCAATCCCACGAGATCGACGCCGGAACGATACGCATTCATCGGCTCGACCAGCCGCGGATTGCAATCGATCAGAAGCGGCGCCGTGCCATCGGCAGGCATGATGACGTCGACCGACAATGCGCCGTGCCAATCAAGATGTTTGCCGATTTCTTCGAGATAGGCGCGCACGGCCGGCCGGCTCACGCTTTGCTTGATCGCCTCGCCGCCACCGACACCGGCGGCGACCTGCCGATAGGCATGAAAGCCGAGCAGGCTCCCCTGCCAGAACACCGACTGCGCCTTCTCGGTGGTACCCGTGATCAGGTCCTGCACCAGCACCTCGTCGGCGAACGCATCGCCGGCGCTTAGATCATGCAACGCGATGTCGAGATCATCCGCGTTGCGCACGAACCAGATGCCGCGGCTCGCGGTGCCGACCGACGTCTTGATCACGGACGGAAAGCGGATGGCGTCGCGTAACCCTTGCGCCGACGTCACGATCCGCGTCGACGGCTGCGGCAGGTCCAATTGATCGAGCAGCCGGCTGAATCCTGCCTTGCTGTGCGCGGTGCGATAACTCCCGAAAGAAGGCAGCGCCAGACCAACACGGCCCTCAAAACGTGGCCGCGCCCGCGCAAACAAAAACCCCTGCTCGTGGGTCGGCAGCAGCACATCGAAGCGCTCCCGCGCGAGCAGTTGCTCGACATCAGCCAAAAATCCGGCGGGGTCGCTACGCAGCCCCGGGCAGCGGTGAAATTTGCGCACGAAGCGCGAGAACCGCGCCAGGCAATGGGCGGAGGGATCGCAGATCTCGACGTGATGGCCTGATAGCCCGAGGATCGTGATGGCTTCACGGGCCGAGGTGCTGGAACCCTCAGTAACGAGCACCCGGAGCGGTTTTGCTGGATCGGCCATACCGGATCATCGCGTCATCGCCCGGCTTTGTCCCCCGGGGTTATTGCCGCATGCGGCTCTTCGCCGGGGCAGCCATGCGCCCGTATTCATGGACAAATAACCGCCAGCCACTATTTTCGGCGAGCTTTTTGAATCGGGGTTTGGAAGAGAGATGGCCGATATTCTGGCTGCACCGCAACAACTGAAGGCCGACAGCTCGCTGCGCACGCTGGCGGCGATTTCGGTCGCCCATTGGGTCAGCCATTTTCATATCTTCGTGCTGCCGATGCTGTTTCCTTACCTCAAGGCGCAGCTCGGCGTCGGCTATATCGAGCTCGGCTTCGCGCTCACCGTGTTCGGGCTCGTCTCCGGCCTGACCCAGGCGCCGATCGGCTATCTCGCCGACCATATCGGCGCGCGCAAGGTGCTCTTGATCGGCCTCTGTGTCGGTGGGCTCGCGCTGATCCTGCTCGGGATGAATCTGAGCTACACCTCGCTGATCGTCTGCGCCGCATTGCTCGGGCTTGCCAACAGCGTCTATCACCCCTGCGACTACGCGATATTGTCCACGCATATGGATGAATCGCGGATGGGCCGCGCGTTTTCGATCCATACGTTCGCGGGCTTCCTCGGCGGCGCGGTCGCGCCTGCGATCATGGCGGCACTGGTGGCGTGGCTCGGCGGCCTCGGCGCGCTGATCGTGGCCGGCGCGATCGGACCTATGGTGGCACTGCTGTTGATCGCCGTCGGCATTCCCGATGCGAGTTCGGCCGACCGCAAGGAAGATGGCGCGGCAGCCCCGAAGCAGAGCGTCATCACGCCCGCGATCATCATGCTGACGTTCTTCTTCATGCTGCTTGGCCTATCGAATGCCGGCATCAGCAATTTCGGCGTGGTCGCGCTGATGAGCGGCTATGGCGTGACATTCTCCGCCGCCAATATCGCACTGACCGCGTTTCTCGGCGCCAGCGCGGCCGGCGTGCTGGCCGGCGGCTATCTCGCCGACCGCACCACGCGCCACGCGCAGGTCGCCGCCGCCTGCTTCGGCATCAACGCGATCATCATGCTGGTGATCGCAACCACCACCCTGCCGTCGGTGGTTCTGACCGCGGCGATGGGCATCGCCGGATTCCTCGGCGGCGTGATCGCCCCCTCCCGCGACATGCTGGTGCGCAACGCCGCACCTGCCGGTGCAGCCGGCCGCGCGTTCGGCATCGTCTCCACCGGCTTCAATTTCAGCGGCATTTTGAGCCCGCTACTGTTCGGCTGGATCATGGACCAGAACATGCCGCATTGGGTGTTCGGCGCCTCCGTCGCCTTCATGGTCCTGACGGTGCTGCTGGCGCTGATTACCGACCGCAAACCGCAAGGCACGTCCAAGGCGTCTGATTCAAGGCTGATGCATTCCTGAACCTCGATCCCGGCGGTTGACTGCATCAGGGGATATCCGATGATGCGGCAACAAAATTTCAACCCGGGATGAATCGCCATGACCAGTTCCCCTGATCTCGTGATCCGCGGCGGCAACATTGCCGATGGCAAGGGCGGCGACCTCTATGAAGCCGATATCGCCATCACGGGCGGCCGCATCACCGAGGTCGGCAAGGTCTCGGGCAAAGGCAGGGAAGAGATCGACGCCAGGGGAAGGCTGGTCACACCAGGCTTTGTCGACGTGCACACCCATTATGACGGCCAGGTCACCTGGAGCCAGGACATCACGCCGTCGTCGCAGAACGGCGTCACGACAGCGATCATGGGCAATTGCGGCGTCGGCTTCGCGCCGTGCCGGCCAAGCGACCATGTGCGGTTGATCCAG